>ERZ791879.102-NODE-102-length-97760-cov-7.719574_pt1 | contig 97760 bp, 85 predicted proteins | sample MGYA00510162_ERZ791879 | MGnify/ENA primary metagenome ERZ791879 (study PRJEB30046, sample SAMN00792113) | human gut metagenome | study: EMG produced TPA metagenomics assembly of the A metagenome-wide association study of gut microbiota in type 2... | reverse complement strand
TTTCTTTTGAAAGACGCTCATAGGGAAAGGTTTTGTCACATAATCCTCTGCGCCCAGTTCATACCCTTTGAGCATATCGCTTTCCATATCATTTGCGGTCAGAAAGATAATAGCGGTATCGGGGCGGCGCTCTTTTACCTCCCGGCAGAAGTCAAAACCGTTCCCGTCCGGCAAATTTACATCCAGCACAATCAGGTCATAGTCCTGCTTTGTCAAGAAACTACTGGCCACTGATTTTGTCAGTGCAGAATCAACCGTATAGCCCGCAGTATTCAAGTTATAGCATAAAGTATTATTCAAAAGTCGATCATCCTCGACTACTAAAATTCGCATGGTATCACACTCCTTCATTTTCAGTGTAGCACCCAAATGTCACAGAAACCTCACTGAGATTTGTTTTCTTTTCTCCGCCTGTCTACTGGCTTCTCTGCATTTTTAGGAATAAGCCAAATCGTCGCCATTTTTACAGCACCGGGGATGCGCCCAGATGCACATAAATAATTTATCTGGCGAGGCGTAACATTCCATTTTTGGCTTGCCTCTTTTAATGTTATGTAGTCCATTTAGCACCTCCAAAATATTATATTTCGTTTACTCGAAGAATACAAGTTTATCCCTATCTATTGCTCTGCAAAAATCAGCATAATCTTGCCGTTCATCAAGCATAATAAGGTTATTCCTTTGCACAAACCGGAACGATACAATATTATTGAGGTGAATGATTATGCCGATTGATGATTTAACTGCTTTGGGGCAAAAAATGCGGGAAGCCCGAAAGAATAAAGAACTAACACAACAGGAGCTATCTGATTTGAGCCATGTTTCTGTAAAGCAAATCGCCAATATCGAAAAGGGGAAAATGAATCCTTCTTATTTGATTTTGAGAGCATTGGCAAAGGTCCTGCACATCTCTTTAGATACGCTTATAAATCCAGATATTTCTCTGGAGGATGAGGGTGTCAATCAGATGAAAATGCTTTATTCCAGCTGTCCGCCAGAAATGCGTGACACCCTGTTGCATCACACCCAGGAAACGGTGAAAGAACTGACAGAGTTGTCCGAGAAATTTGAAACGAATTGAACCAGTAAGTGAAGTTTAATGATTCTCTCACTGGTTCTTTTCATTTTAAAAAAGAGATTTACTTTTATAAATATCTCCGCTATTATTCCAAACAACATTTTTCTCTAATATGCCGGAACACCATATCCATAAATATTACTACTTCCGATACTGTAACTTCGTCTCGCCACTTTATCCCCACTATTGCCTTCAATGGTATTTACAGTTCCACCACTGACGCTCTCTACAATTCCAACATGGTCAATCGTTCCATTATTTCCCCAGTCAAAGAAAATAATATCTCCTGCCGCCGGAGTATAACTGGCATCCCGAAACCTTCCTTTACTTTCAAACCATTTCACACCATCCGAACAAAGAGAAAATTTCGGAATGACCCCACTCTGAATGCAACCGCTCTGGTCTGCACACCAGGACACAAAGCAGCCACACCACTCTACCCGACTTCTAAAGCCATACCAGCTCCAGTAGGTTGTTCCGCCTTTTCCTTCCTGCGATGCTGCCACCTGAACGATTGCCTGATTGCCAATTCCCGTCGGGATTCTTCCAAATGCATAATACTGAAGCACATGTAGTACATACTGTTTGTCCCCATAACTGCTCCACCCCATTCTCTGTGCCATCATATCAGAAAATTCTGCTGCATTTGCAAGAGTATATCCACCTCTGGCTTTCGCCCATTCCAGATATCCATTTCCGTAGTTGTAACTTTGCAATGCCAGTTTAATATTTTCCATATCCAACGGATTTTTTACTCCTGCACGTTCCAGACAACTTTTTATTTCTTGCACACCACAGGAAATCGAATACTCTGGATCCGTGATTCCATTCGGCTGTCTGGGATATTTTGTATTAAAGCTTCCTTCCGAACACTGCATTGGATCAAGTCCTCTTCCGCCAGATTCCTGCATCATAATGGCTTTGATTAGTTCCAGATACTCTCCAATACCATATTGATTTGCATATTGCCGGATTAGTGGCTCGTATGCTTCTACTTCTGCACTGACATAAGAAACCGTACTGGAATTATCCCCACCTGTCATGCATAGAAAACCACCAAATAAAATGACGATAATCAAAATCATAACCGCAATCCAACCACCTGCAGTCAATGCACTCAGTAATGCTTTTGTAGCTTCAATCAACGCTTTTATCGCATGTGTTATCGCTTTTGCTGTCTTTTTCACTGCAATTGTGGTATCTCGTGCTGTCTGTCTTGCTGTCTGCACTGCTTTTTCTGCCTTTTTCATGGAATAATGCATTGCCTGGACATAAGCATTTGCTGTCTGCTCCGATGTTTTGATACTGGTCTTTGCCGTTTGTTCTGCAGTCTTGACCGCTTTTCCAGAAGTCTTGATAGTACCTTTTCCGGTATTCTTTACTACCTGTTCCGATGCTCTCCCGGTCTTGATGGTTCTTGTATCTCGTTCAATGGTCTTGATTTTTTTGACAGCAAGTTCTTTTCCCTGCTCCTGTGTCTTTTCTCTGCCTGAAGGCGGTGCTGGTCGGATTTGTTCTTTCGGCGGGTAAACTGTTTCTTCGCCTGTCGAAGAAACAGAAGCTTTCTCTTTCTTCCGTTCAATAATCTTTCCTGCCTGTCTGCGTACCTGATGCCCTGTTTCGTGAAAGATGCGGTCAGCATACTCGCTGGCCGCATCTTCTGCATACCCCACTGGATTATTCTCTCTGTCATTAGGTCTTTCTGTCGATTGCATGACATTTTCTTTTGTTCTGACATAGGACTGCTTAATATGGTCTGTCACTGTAACCGTCTTATCTAATACTTTAATATCCTTATGGACTTGGCGTGTTTTTATCTTACGCTCCATCGCTTTCCTCCATTTGAATCTTTATCTAGCGTTCATGATTAGTTTCTTTTTTACTTACCTGTGGCAGTTCCCGGCAGTATTCCGGGTATTTCATGCGGATTGCTTCATAAAAATATGGTGCATAGCCACAATCGAACATCTCGTATGGAGTAGACAAGCTTTCTTCTCCCTTCTCCACATATCCATTCCACAAGTTGAAAGCCAGTCTGGTCAATCGTGCCGAACCGCCTGTCTGCCACCCTTCATGCAATGCTTCTGGTTTAATCAAACGCTCTTTAAAATCAAACATGCGATCAACATGATTTCTGGTATCTTCAGAAATTCCCACACAATAGAAAAATGAACTGTAATAACTGTCGTGCTTTCCGCATTTAGCTAACATCTGATAAAAAAACTTTTCGTGTTCCTTTGATGAAAATCTGATTTCTGACATATTTGGCTCCTTTTCCGGCACTAAAAAACGCCACAAATTGTGACGATTTCCAGTGCCTTGCTTTTCATTATTCAAAATATTTTTAATTTTACATTCTTCCCCGGTTGATACTGTCCTCTCCCGGCTTTGTGGTCATCAGTTTATACAACCTTGTATTGGTTGGAAATCTATTGACGAACGGTACAAGCGAACTTCCGTATTTCACCAGACCACAACCGGCATCTGCATTTGTGATATATCCCATCTGTTCTGTGGAGATATTTAGAAGTGTTGCCAGTTTTGCCCTATCCGGCTCTGCCTGATTAAGCATCACGATATACTCACTGTTGGAAATCATCGTACTTGCAAGAACAGAATCTAACAAATATTCCACGTTCTGGGTAATTGCTGTCGGAAATGCATTACGCTTACGAAATCTTCGCCATGCAGAGTTAAAAAATGCTCCGGAATACTCATTTTCAAATACTACATGAAACTCGTCTAAGAAAATATGGGTTCGCTTTCCCTGTTTCCAGTTCTCCGTTACCCGGTTCAACATTGCATCAGTGATTACCAGAAGTCCCATGGTCTTTAACTGTTTTCCTAAATCCAGAATGTCGTATACCATGATACGGTTATTCACATCAACATTACTTTCATGTGCAAATGCGTCCAGACTTCCATTGGTAAATAATTCTGATACCAGTGCCAAATCCTGTGCTTCCGGTTCTTTCTGTTCTAAAAATTTTTCACGCAGCACCCGCAAAGTCGGCACTGCTCCGCCATGCTGATATTCCTCATAAACTTCTCCCACACATCGGTCAATAATAGAACGTTCCTTTGCATTGATTCCTTTTTTATCCAACTGTTCAAACAGAGATAAAATAAACTGTGACTTCTCAATCACTGGATCACCGCCATCTCCATAACCGTCTACCATATCCATTGCATTGATATAATCCCGGCTTCCTGCAGCAATGCGAACCACTTCTCCGCCCATTGCTTCAACTAATGATGCATACTCTCGCTCTGGATCACAAATCAGGATATCGTCCTGCGTTGCCAGTGCCAGAAATACAATCTGCATTTTTGCATTAAAGGATTTTCCACTTCCCGGCACACCCAAAAGGAATGAGTTTGGATTCAACAGTTTTTCTTTATTACACATGATTAAGTTATGGGAGATTGCATTTTCTCCACAATAGATACCTCCTGCGTCCATAATCTCCTGCACCCGGAATGGCATCAACACTGCTACACTCTCCGAAGTCAGTGTGCGGACTGCTGGAATCTTCCGGTGTCCGATGGGTAGTGCTGTATTTAGTCCGTCCATCTGCTGAAATTTTAGAATCGAAAACTGGCATAACTTTTTCCGTCCAATTGTCAGAAGTGTTTCTGTATCTGCGTCAAGCTGTTTCTTTGATTCTGCCGTATGCACCATAGTCAGTATTCCAAACATCATGCGTTGATCTCTCGTGGTCAGATCGTCCATAAACTCTTTACTCTCTTTTCTCTGCTGTTCCAAATCATAAGGAATCACTGCAGAAAAGTTATTGTTTGCATTCTGCCGTCTCTGCCAGTTCGTGATATTTGTCTCCACACCAAGCAGACGTTTTTCCACTTCCTGTACTGCTTCATCAGTCGGAACCGGAATCACATCAATACTCAACATCAGATTTCGATTCATGTCGGTCAGTTCTGCTATCATATCGTCTTTGATGTAAGAAGCATACTCACGAAGAAAAAGTACCCTTCCATAACGATCTCCCATGCGGAAATAATCTTTTTCAAATTCAAAGGTATCCGGACAGATATAATCTTTGAAGCTGTGTCCTTTTCTCATATTCTCCTGAATATCAAAATGGAAACCAGATTCTTCTCCTGTACGGTAAAAATCATGCAGAATCCGTAACTTATCTTCTCCATTTATCTCTACACATTTGGAACCCAATCTTGCAAAATGACTGTTCAGCTCTGTTGTCACTCGTGCAAAATACGTTCTGGCTTCTTCGATTGTTTTCTTATAGCAGGATACTGTCACATATTTTTCCTGCACCATGCTGTTGGAACTGGTTGCCTTATCTAAAAGCATATTGTTGTACTCTTTCCGATATAAATCCAGTCCGTCCTCCTGCATCGGAATCAGAATTGCTTTTTCAAAATCCACCTTATTCAAGCGGCGATTATTGATCGTTATTTTTGTTGTTCCACCGCAATCGAAAGAATTTAATAAATCCATATATTCCAGGAACATGGTTTCCTTATCTACTTTGCTTGCCACCGCATAGTTGATATCCGTAAATTTATAAGTACGTGCAAATTTATTTCTCCCGATTTTAAATATCCCATCAGACCAGATAGTCTCGATGGGAATTACCTGCTGTACGCTTCTTGGAATTACAAATTTTTCTTTATCCTGCTTGAAAATATTACTCAGCGTTTTTATCATTCTTCTTGCGTCCCTCCTTCTTCAGACTTTCTTTCTCATATTTTTTAATGATTGGTTCTACCGCATCAAAATAAAGATTTTCTGACCGGAACACCAGTTTTTTCGGCATCAGGATTTCTGATTTTATCCATGCCCAGATAAACTGCTCCGCTGTCATTCCATGATATTTTACAAACCCGAACACTACACATGGGGCAGCTCCCAGTACACAAATCCAACTCACTGTTTCCATACTCATGTATGGGTGAAGCAAAAAATAAAGCCCAACGGCAATCCCGCAGGCTAATCCTGAAAAGATAAACTGTCTCAGGGACAATCCGAAAAAGATTGCCTCTGTGTAATCCCTGATTTCCTTGTTAATTTTTACTTCCAAAACGATACACCTCCAAATCGCACATTTGTTATATTTTTCCTGTTCTGTTACACTTTGGGTAAATGAAAGGGGGACTGACCTATGCCAATCACTGTTATGATTTCACTTGTTGTTACCGTTGCTCTATTCCTGATTTCTCTGCTGTTTCGGATTGCTGCCAGATTAAATCTGACCTTACCGCTGTTATACTTCCTTGCTGTTTCCACGATTCTGAATCCATGGGCAGCAAGCCATGAGAAACTAGCATTTGCAATCCTCTATCTGCTGACTGCCTTTTCTGTTCTTAGCTGGATTTCTGCTCTACGACGCAAGTGGCAGGAACATCAATACTACAAAGCTATGAAAGACGATATGTCCTTCCAGATTTCTCGTGCCAGACAAAGAGGGATTCCTTTAGATTCTGTCCATTTTGATTTTCAGGGGAATATGCGGTATAACAATAGCAACAACATTGTAGAATAAATTTTAAGGATGCTTTCGGGCGTCCTTTTTACAATCCCATCATTTCCCTCACTACCCTGTCTGACATCTTCACCGCACCGACCAGTACCAACATATTAAAAATCAATTCTCCAATATAGCTCCACACCATAGTCACTGCCGCTGCATTTGGATCGACTACTGGCGGTGATGATGCAAACAATGAAAATATAATGCAGGCAAGTACCACGATTGCTCCCTCCAGACACACTGTTGCATAGGATTTCAAGAAACTTCTTCCAATATTTTGGCTCGGCTCTCCCGCAAAAGAAGATAACGGAATCGGTGCAATTGCTGTATATAGGAATAATCGAAAAAATCTTCCATATACACTCATAATCATAATGAAGCTCAGAACTGTAATAAAAAGTCCACCGATCAACGTCACCGCCCATAGAGGAATACTTTCAAAAAATCCACAATCTTCTACCGCTTCTATGATTTCGTCCGGTAAAACGGTATCTTCTGTACTTCCAAATCCTGCGGTCTGCATAATTGTACTGGTCACTCCTTGTATGATATTGAATAATGCCATCATCAGCTCCAGTCCATACGTGACTACGCCTTTTGCAATCGCAAAACGGATAAATATTTTTAATGCATGTTCCGGTCTTTTTACCTCTGTAAAACTTCCACAAGTCTTGACCACTCCGACTACAAAGAAAAGCACTAACAAAGCATAGCCGATTGCCTGCAATGCTCCATGGATCTGCACAATCACCTGCCAGATACCGCCACCTTTAAAAGTTTCCGGTGACTGTGTGAGTATCTGCCATATTTCCGCAAGTTTACTGTTCCAGGTATCCAGGGCATTTTGCAAGTTCTGTACTACCCAGTTATCTGACACTTTCTAAACACCTCCTGTCTTAGCCGGGTCGGTGCGGCTCCTTTCGGGCCTGCACCGTCCCATTTTCTTGTTTTCTTCTTAACCTGTAATCAGATTCAGGATTTCTTTTGCAAATGTAATGATTACACCGCCTGCTAACGTTAAAAATCCGTTTGCTCTCTGGCTTGGATCATGAGATTTCAGTGATAAACCAACCTGCACAATTCCAAATCCTAATAAAATCATTCCGATAGCACGAATCAATCCAAAAATAAATGTGGACAGATTATTGATAACGGTCAGTGGATCGTCTGCCGCAAATACGGTACTTGCTCCTGCTGTCATAAACAGTACCATTGCAATATACACTGCCATGGCACGTTTCATTTTTGCTGTCATTGGCAGCTTCTTCGTTACTTTTGTGGTTTCTTTCTTCTCCTGCTTCTTTCGCATATCTAACTTCATTTTTGATAGCCTCCTATATATTTTTCTTGGATTTACTGATATTTCTGTATGATTTCTTCCAGATCTTCATCGGATAATAATTCGTAATCTTCCGATTCCAGTGAATCGTCTGTAAGTTCACCTTCTAAACTGTCTCCCAATGAGATACTTGCCACCGCCCGGCCAACCGTACCATGCAGATATGGTTTCCCGTTTCCGTCAGTCGTAAGTCCTACATTGGGATGCTTTAAAATATCGAATTTCTCGTCTAAAATTGGTCTTTCTCCACGAATAAAAAGAATCGCATATCGGTTATCCAACATGCGAACTTCATCGGGTGTCATCAGCTCCCGCCCTGTATTCTGATAATTGGTGGAATAGTTCCCGGAATGTCCTGTTGACTTTCCATAGGTGTTCGTGTCAATCGTTGCCTTGCCAAGAAGTTCGCTGACATATTTATGTGTTCCCTGCTCATTGCCGCCTAAATATAAAAATTCATCACAATTTCCCATAATGCTTTCCCACTGCTTTTCGAACAATGCCTTTAACTGTGCCAGATTCTGCAAAATAATACTGACTGACACTTCTCTGGAACGCATAACGGACAGAATCTTATCAAAGTCATCAGGCAGTGAAACATTTGCAAATTCGTCCATGAGGAAATGCACATGAACTGGAAGTCTTCCACCATATTTATGGTCTGCCAGATAGAACAACTGCTGAAATAACTGGGTATATAAAATTGACACCAGAAAGTTGTAACTGGTGTCGTTGTCCGGGATTAACGCAAATAAAGCCACTTTCCGCTCTCCCAGTGATGGCAGGTCTAAATCATCTGTTGCAGTCAGTGCTGCCAGACTGGATAAGTTGAATTTCTCAAGTCTTGCGGCTAATGTGATTTGAATGGATTTTAATGTCTTGGCACTACCAGAGTGATAATCTTTGTAATACTTTACTGCGATATGTTCCGGGTTCTTCATTTCCAACCGCTCAAACAATTCATCAAGCGGTGACTGGTACTGGTCATCGTCCTCTCTGACTTCTCCGGCACGAAGCATTTCCATTACCATCGGGAAATTCTGCTCCTCCTCTGGTGCTTCATATCTCAGATAGAAAATCAGTGCCAGTAACAACATGGAAGCTGCGGTATCCCAAAATGGATCGTTGGACTGACTGCCTTTTGGTGTAGTCGCTTTGAACAGGTTCGTCACCAGTCTCTGCACATCGTTATCATCCTTCAGATATACAAACGGGTTATAGCAATGGCTCTTTTCCATATTGATCAGGTCAAGCACTCTTACCTCATATCCTTTTTCTTCCAGAAGATACCCAGTGTCCCGCAAGTTCTCTCCTTTTGGATCTAAAACCACAAAAGAGGTATTCGCCTGCATCAGATTCGGCTTTGCAAAAAATCTGGTCTTTCCTGAACCGGAACCGCCAATCACAACCGTCAATACATTTCGCAAATGTTTCCGCATATTGTAGCTGATTCGTACATGCATGGTCAGCAACTTATTTTTTGTAAATCGCTTCTCCCTGTATCTGCGATTGATTTTTTTCACATTTCCCCATTTGGCAGAGCCATGTTCTTCGCCTCGTCGGTAATGTTTCCTGGTAGAAATATAAATCCCGATTCCCATGGCGTAAGACAGCAAAAAAATAAGGACAGTTTTTACACTGTCCCCACATAACTGAATCGAAAACGGGTGGTTCATTGCTTCCGGGACTCCTTCCAGAATCCCCATAAGACCAGACGAAAGATAAGGTGCGACAAGTAACGCAAACCAGATAACCGGGATAATTCCAATTACTGCCAGTATCAGACCACTCTGCTCATCATCGTTCTTCATGGCTTCTGCGTCCTCGCTTTTCCTTCTCCGGCGGTACTTCGATTTTCTCAATGACTTTCATTAAGACGTCATCGACAAGCTCCGTATCTTTTCCCTCTTTCAGCATCTGATTCCGCTTGTCCTTCAGGGAATGGAACACTACACCGCTCTCATATCTGTCCAGTTCTAACGTGATCGTATCACTGCTCATTTTGCATTCTCCTTTCCCTGATTTTTCTAGCGTGCTTCTTTTCTATGTTGTCCTCTGGATTTCTGTTCTTTCTTTTCAGGCTCTGGATTTTCTTTCTTATCTTTCACCTTTTCAGAACTGTCTTGTCCGGTTTTTTCAGTCTCTGACTGTCGGTAAGTTGCATTCCGATTCTGATCTAGTACCTTTGCCATTCTTGCAGAAATTGCATTCGCTGCATCTCTGGCTCTGGAAAGTTCCGCCCGCACTTCCTGAGTCTCCATTTTTTCAAAGAACTCTGGTGCATGTGAAAAATCATATCGACTGGTATCTATTCCATATTTTTTACACAACATATAAGACGCACACGATACATGAAATGCATCTTCATTTTTATCATAGTGCGGATTCCCATCCGCATATCCGGCAAATACCAATTCCGGCACAAGATTCTGAAAGATTTCCTGTGCACTCATCCCTTTTCTTACATAAATACAACCTTCTTCCGGTTTAAAAAATGCTCCTTTTTCATCCGGCATCTGTTCTGGTTCTGCTGCAACAATATTTACCGGAGGGGTACTGACTAACGCCCGGATTAAATCATGTTCTTCATATTCTGACTTTTGAATTGTAGTATCGGACATTGTTGTCTGAGAAATATCATATAGCTTTTTCGCATTATAATAATTTCCAACTGTACCATCTTCACGCTTATATGTTTTTCCCGGCTCTAAAATCAGAACTGGATTCTGTCGTTCCATACGTTTTAAATAAAATCCATGATCTCTCCAGTATCCATAGTCACCTAATTTCTGTGCATCTGGTCTTTGTGCCAGAATCAGAAGTGCATTATTGGTAGTATATCGATCAAAGGTACTCTGTACATCCAGATACTTCTGCAGCATTTTCCCATCCGTTGCCACTTGTGCGGTTACCTGCTCTGACAACTCATAGCAGCGATTCCTGTTATTTCTGCTTTCTGCAATAAATGCCTGTACCTTTTCATCCTGTGGTACAGCCGATGCATTTAATAAAGAATCAAAACTATTATCCATAAAATTTACCTCTCTTTCCCTTTCCTTGGTTTTCGTTTCTGTTGTGGCTGCTGGTGGAGAATCTGATTCCGGTCTTTATTTCCCTGATTTCTCACCGGATCATTTCTATTCTCACGCCGCTCCGCTTCTTTCTTCCTTGCATTCTGTATTTCCCGAAGTTCCTTTCTGACCGATGGTTTCTCTGGTTTTTCCGGGGTAAATAACTTAGAAGTACCCTCTGCGGTTTTCTCTTGCTTCTTTGAGGTAGGCTCGGACAGACGGGATTTGGTCGTCTTTGCCAAAGAGGGGTTTTGCTCCTTACCCTCTTTCTTCACCGACTCTCCAAACAACTCGTCCATAAGCTGATCCTCCTTGGATTTCTGCGGATAATCTTTTTCCGGCTCTGCCTGTCCCTGTTTTTCCTGCTGAACCTGTACTTTTTCCGGCTTCTTTTCCTGCTTCTCTGATTTTCCGGCTTTTGCTTTTTCTGCACGTGTCCGCTCAATTTCCGTCTTAATCTTCGCTGCTTCTGTTACAGATGCAAACTGGAATCTATCTACGATACGGTTGATTCTTGGTGCATCTTCTTCCTTTACAATCACATCTATCAATCCGTCACTGCTTCCTCTTGGATTTCGGACTGCACAGTACAACACGCCATATCGTTTTGCTTCCTGAACAAATTGTTTCAGATCATTTTCTTTCACTGAAAATACCGTCAGTGGTCTACCTGATTTGACCAGTGTTTCAAGTCTTACTCTGCCTTTTGTCTTTTTCTTCTCTTTTAAGACTGCATACAGCATCACTGCCAGATGCTTCGCTCCTGTGCCACTGATCTTCAATGCTGCTTCACCGACTTCCAACGACATTCGTACCACCTGATCAGCGGCTTCGCCTGATGTGTTCATGGCTTTGTTCCTCCTTCTTCTCTTTTTCTTCCCGCACCATCTTAAATTTTTCTTCGATTACCTTGGAACGTGTGGCGATTCCATCACAAAGTGCTGCCTCCTTTCTGAGCGTTCCAATTTTCTCTGTCAGAACTTTTATCTGCTCCTTCATTTCCTGTATTTCTTCTTCCGGTCTGTCTGCCCGAATCTTATAACGCAAGTGCTTCCGTTCCTCCGCACACTGCTCCATTTGTTTCTGTAAATGGTCCTTCAATGAAAAAAGCTGCTCCGCAGTATCAATGTGATAATGGCAAAGCAGCTTCGTTTCTTTAGAAACGGTATTCAGTTTTAATAAATCCTCCCGGAACAATACATGCACCTGTTTAGCAGATATTGACAGGCGATTCTTCGGCAGGATTCCTAAAAGATAACAGTAATGCAGATACAATCCCCGAAGTCCTCCGATTTTTCTTGTCTGCTTGAAGTTGCCGGATACCCGAATCCAGTAATGTCTCTGAACCGGAAATTTCTTCTCGGCAGGTAATTCATTTTCTTCCAGAATCCGAACCCTGATTGCTTCCAGTGAATAATTCTCTCCAAAATTCCGCTTTAACTTCAGACCACGCTCCCGCCCTTTCGGACGAATGGTAATGTCTTTCCCGAACTTAAAAGAATATCCTTTTTCCCGCAAATAAAAAAAGAACTGTTTTTCAGTCCTCGCCTTTCGGATTGCCTCGTCAACATCTGCCTTTACCATGCTGTGATAACTCGGCTTTCCATCCTGTTCTGCCTGCCACTCGGCATAATGTTTTCCTTTTCCCTGTTCTGGCTGCCTCACAACCGATAACTGGTATTCTTTACATAAACGGTCTGACACCATCCGCATATCCCGGTAATCCTGATTTGTCCTGTGGTATCTTTTCCCATCAATGAATGAAACTGAGTTCACCACAAAATGGTTGTGCAGATGATTCACCTTATCCAAATGAGTCGCAATCAATACCTGATACTGACTGCCCCACAATTCTTCTGCCAGCTTCTTTCCAATCTCATGTGCCATTGCCGGATTACATTCTCCCGGTGCAAAAGACTGGTAGCCATGAAACGCAACAATTCCGTCCTCCTTTCCAAAACGCTTTTTGACTGCATTCATTTCTTCTCTGGCGGTTGTCGGTGCACAATTAAGTCCCGATACATACTGTTCCATCAGTTCTTCCGATTCTCCGACAACTTCCATTTCCATTGATTTAGATTGTCTCAGTCTGGTCTTTTCTGCATTCACCGCATAGGTAATCACATCATTAAGTCCTTGTAATTGCCCGGTTTCACTTTCTGAAATCAGTTCTTGGCTCGTCTGTTCTTTGGTCTTATCTGGATTTTCCGCATAATTGATTACTTTTCCAATCCAACCTTTGATGCTCCAGATTGATGTCACTGCCATGATTCGTTTTTCTCCGGAAGTATTACTGCTTCTGTAATCTTACGGACCGCTTCATTGAACTTCCACACTTCCTGATCGTAACGCTGCACATCTATCACATTTAACACATGTGCTTTCTGTGCAATCTGATTTAAGTTATTTCCAATCTTATGAAGTTCCCGCATCATGGAATAATAATCTGGTGGCGGTGCGTCTCTTGGAACAACACCGGAAATCAACTGTCTCAGGTAAGCTTCCCGGTTCAGTCCACTTTTCTTTACTTTCTTATCCAATACCTCTGCTTCTTTTTTGTTCAATCGAAAAAGGATTGCTACATTACGTTTTCTCAACGCTCCATCTCCTTTACTTTCTGTATGGAATCTGGTTCCTGGCGAATCTGGTGTTTTTCTTTATCGTAACTGTAAACTCTGTCTGAAAGGACTTCCTGCCGTTCCACTTCATTTTTATTTACTTCCCGTACCATTTCACCAAGCATTTTCGGTTCCATCTCTCCATTATCTGGAACGATCAGAACTTCATGCACAGATGACGGTAACACATAAAATCCTTCTGGAAAAAGCTGTTCCAATTTATTTAAAACTTCTGGCTGCGTGATCATAGATGCCCCATATTGCTTTTCTACATTCGTAAGTGCATACAACATATCGTGTGAACGAAATCCAAAATCAACATTTTCATCTAATAAATTTGTTGCATGTCCTTCTTCATTAAAAATACTCAACATCATTTCGTCCATTGACTGAAGAATCGGTGTATTTACAGGCTGGGTATTTGCTCTGGCCTGATGGAACATTTCTTTTGCATCCACATTCCACATCTTAAGATGTTCATTTTTCACCTTCATAGTCGCTTTTCCATCGTTAGACTCTACCGGGAAATCCACATAACAGATAGCCGACAGATCTTCGATATTTTCATGAGGCATTTCCTGTAACATTCGTTTGTTTGCCTGGGTGTTTACAAGCATCACTGCCAGATGTTCCTTCACTGAATCATAATCCATTGGGTTGATACCGTTGTGCACAAACGGAGCATTGCCTGCTTCTTCCATGCATTTTGCAATTTCATTCATCACTTTCTCAACAGGTTCACCTAGACGTATTTCATTGAAAAACGGCTCTACATAAACAACTGGACACACATTTTCTTCCTGTAGTCTTACCTGTACTCCTACCATCTGGACTCCATTATTTTTATTCATCTGCATTACCTGAAATTCTGCATTCTCATATTTAGCTGGGAGAAAATTCCGAATGTCTTTTGCTACACCTTCCGCAAATACCTTTTCTGCTATCATCTCTTTTACAATCATTTCTTCTGTTCTCCCTTCTTCTTGTTCATTTTCTTTAAATATTCCTGATACCGTCTTTCTGCTTTCTTCTTGTCTTTCATTGATACTTCAACCTGCATCTTGTATCTCCTTTCTTTTTGTCTACCGAATCTTGTTAATCTGCAACAAGCACATCAACACTACTCCTATAATGCCACCTACTAATACTCCACAAATAAACTTCAACATTGTTACTTTCTCCTTTTTCATTTTCTGAGGGTTTCAGGGATTCTCCCTGACAAGCTGCCGCAGACTGCCAGACAGGAAACCTGTGTGGCAATCCAAAGGCGTTGCTTGCTGGTATTGTGTATTCTTCTGCACCCGTCTCACTGTTCCGGGTATCAGAAGATTTACTTGCCGAAAAAGCACTTGCTTTTTTATTCTTTCAGTTCACAAATCCCGCAAGTTTCACACAAGTATTCACACTTTGTGCATCGTACATTTTCATCAGTTGCCATACATTCTTCACTTGCCGGACAATACTTTTGACAACTTTCACACTGCTCCGTACAGCTTTCTTCTGACACTTTTTCAGCAATAATTCCAAGTAATTCACTCTGTTCTTTTTCCTCTTTCAACTGTGTTTCCAAAAAAATCTTCAACAAATCTTCGCTGTCTACATCGTCTTCCATCATCAAAATCAGTTCTTTCTTATACACAACCTTCAGCTCATATCTTGCAATTTTCATATCTTTTTTCACCTTCTATCTCTCATATTTTTCATGACCAGACATATTCTTTTTCATGCTTTTTTCTCTCTTTGTAATTGCCAGATTTAACTTGATGCAGAGCAGATCGTTGTAATCTTTTCCTTGTTTTGGTGGTACATCTTTTATCTGATATTGCTTCGGAAGTACTGTAGAAATTGCTTTTGTGGCAAGTCTTCCAATACGGTCATTATCCAAATGCAGAACGATTGTCTTCACCTCTGGATGCATTTTTAATGTCCTGGCCAACGCTGCAGGGACTTTACTTTTTTCAATTTCTTTTGCTGGCTGATAGACACCTGCCAGTGACAATAAATGTTCTCTCCTCCACTCTTTCCCGTCTAATTTCTGCAACGTCGCATAGGATAACAAATCAATGGCTGACTCAAACAGATGCACCGTATCATTGGATTTCTCTGCAAAAATGGAAAAAGAATAATTCTTATCGCTTCCATTTGCTTCTCCTATAAAGCTGGTTCCGATTCCTCTAAGAGCTGCATATTTCGGATTATCTTTCTCATCCATCCCTACAAACACTACGTTATGATGAAATGCACTTTCATAAACTCTTCCGGACTCCAAACAAAACTGAATGATTTCCTTATCAATCCCACGTCCTAAAAGATACGCAATCACTTTCTGATCATCTTGATTTTTCTTTGGCAACAATAACTGTTTCTCCATCGGAACATTCTCAGATACAGAAATAGGCGGTTGAATATTTGCCTTTTCTGCAAGCAATTCAACCGCCTCTAAAAAATTGTATCCTTTTACTTTGATCAGATAATCCAGTGCTGATCTGCCACCGGTTCTCTGGCTCCACCACATCCATTTCCCATTTGATATTTTCAAACTGTCGTGTGTTCTGGTAGTGTAGGTGTTACCAGAAAAGTGAACTAATTCGTATGGTTCATAATTTTTCAAGTACGTAAGCAAATCCATCCGCTTGACCTCCCGCACGACCGATGGTGGTATATATGGCATAATTTTCATCTCCTTTCTTGCCTTAGATTGATATTATTGGGGATAATATCCGGGCATGAAAATAGCCAGGTGATTCCTTGAGTTGGAACCATCTGGCTATGTAAAAAACATTATTCGCTTTCTGTTTCTTCTTCAAATGGAGGTAAATCCACAACTGGTATCCCATACGCTTCAGTTACTTTTTTAACCGTCTTTCTAAGTTCCGACAATGCAACCGGAAAGCATTTGAGTCGCACCTCTTCCTCGCTAATTTCATCACTATCTTTTTCGACTTCAAATCTAGATATCGTTTCTAAAGTCAAATATAAACGTTCATCTGATTTTCCTAAATTCAACTTTAATTGAACAATCAAATATTTTGTTTTTCTCAAATCTTTTGGAATTAAAATTCCACCTTCAACACTAACTTCTATATCTTTTTTCTTTTCTTTTTCCTTATTTTCAATAAAAGAAGCTGACTTCACATTATGTTGCACCAATTTAAAACTATTCATTATTCCACCTCTCTATGCCAAGTTTACTTTTTGATTATGAATTGTTCCTATTGGATAACGAAATACATCTTTTGTATCCAAATCTATTTCTGAATCTTTTTCCACCCTCAAGACACTCACAGCTTTATATCTTAAAATTAAAAATTTACTAATTTGTGGTTGAATAACATACTCAATATTTTTGTTTCTTTTTTGGAATTCAACAATTTCTTCTTCATATTCTCCTTCTTCTGCATCCATATACTCACCTACGGTTGGCAATACCTCATCAGGAATCTCACTAGATTTTTTTAATTCATATTCAACTTCTTTTCCATCATATTCAATCATAATTTTGTTATTTGTTACATTTAAAAACGCATCTCTGATAGTAATTTTATTTTCCAACAAATCAATTAAATTATCATACGTTGTTCTTGTTCCAATCCATTTAATCTTTTCAGAATTTACCAAACAACAAATAAACAAGTATATATCTTTATCATTTTTGCATGTAAATAACACTGGATACTTACTTTCAAAAAGAATTGTATCTAAAATAACTTTTTGAAAATCCGGTATTTTTCTAAATATCTTTTCTATTTTCATTTTCAAACACCTCAAATTCTCTATACGGCTCTGCATCTGTATATAACCACCAATCCACATGAGACCCTTTATATTTTATACCTAAATTTCGTTTCCATTCTTTAGTTTCCAAGCATATTCCATGAGCAGGTTTTGTAACACCTTTCGCTATCACAAATGGAACTCCATAACGGCTATCCATTGCCATAAATCTTTTTACATCTCTAAATTTAATATAAGTCGATAATGAATATTCTTGTGGATCATGTTCATCACCATCTTTACTTATTTTGTATCCATTTTCTTCGAAACTATTCATAAACGATTCTCTATCAACTTTTCCTGTTGCGCAAGCTCTAAATACCTCTAGTTCCTGCTCTCTTGCCCATTCAGGAATTTCAAAATTTTTGAAATATGAGGGAAACTTTTTTTCTGCTTGTTTATTATTCATTCAATTCCTCAATTCATTAAATATATATCCTATAAACCTCTTTTTTATTGTATCATATCATATTAAAATATCTTTTTCTAGCATCTGACTCCAAAAGATATCTAGCCCTTTTTACCAATATAATCAAAGAATCTTTCTAACAGTATTTTATCCAATTATATTTTTAGATTTTAGGGAATTAACCCTTTTCTTCCTACTGTTGAATCACCTGAAAAATGCAAATAATTTATTTTTGTTTTTACAGTACTACTTGGTTCCTCATTATCGAATATTATAATTTGTCCATTCTTTTGTTCTGCCAACATTTCATAAAATTTCTCTTTTGTTCCTTTTGTTATAGTTTCATCATCCCCATCTTTTTTATCCTTCTCTTTGTATGTTGTTAATGGCGAATCCAAAACAACAATGCCTGGATGACACAAATTCCTTTTATAGCAATAATTCATTATTCCTATTAAAAATGTTGAATTAATTATTGCTCTAGCTCCTTTTCCATAAGAAGCTTTTTCTTTTTCTCCAACTTCTACATCCTCTGTAGCATTATTGTATTTTATTTTCCCCTCTTTGCCAATAAAATCACACCCTTGTAATAAAAATTTAATTTCCTTACAAAGTTCATTTGTATATGCCTCAGGTAAGTCTTCTATTTTCTTTCTTTTCTCTTGTCCTGTACTGTCTATTTTTTCTTGCCATTTACTAATTTCTGTATTATATTTGTTTATTCTTTTTTCATTTCTTGTTATTAAATTTATTCTTTCTTGTGCATCCATCAATTCTTGAACCTTTTTCACTTTCTCTGCTACTATCGGTCCTAAGTTATTATTTAGGTTATCTGTAATTTCTTCTTTATAATTTTCCAATTTACTAATACGCTGTTTTTTGCTTATTATTTCATCAGATAAATCTTTTATTGTCTCATCTAATTCTGCTAATTGAACTTCAATTTTTATCTTTTCTGTTGCTAATGCCTCATAATAATCATCTGATTTTTCCATCTCATTAACCTTCATAGGTGAATGACATATTGGACATTCTACCTCTACCAATTGTTGCGTCAAATCAAATGCATCATAAATAAACTCTAATCGCTCAAGATCAGACAAATAATTTTTCTTCAACAAAACAAATTTGTTATTATTATTTAATAAATGCTTTAGTTCTGTATTTTTTATTTCAATCTCTGTTTGAATTTCTTTATAATCTAATTCATACTTCTTAATTTCTTCACTTTTTTCCTTTATAAATTTATTTAATTCAATAATCTCTATACTTTTCTCTGTATTTATATCTTCCGTATCTTTTATCAACTCATTGTTTTCTATACGAATTTCATCAATAATTTGGCTTAATTGTTCTATCTTACCTTTTAATTTTGCCTTTATAATTTCAGTATTTTCTTTTTTCTCTTCTTTTTTATAATCAATTCCCGATATAACTGTTTTAAAAGCCGTTCTTGCAGGTGTTGCAAAAGTACTTCCCCTAGAATCTGTATGATAAATCGGAGAATGTCTTGCCGTAATTCTTAATTCATTAATCATAATTAATGGACTGAAGGATCTAAATGTAAAGGCTCGCGTATCTCCTTTTGTATTCTTCATCACATATTTGTATGTACAATCACAACAATTCAATAATTTTTTAGACAAGCTTTTTTTTGCATTATGAGTTACAGATAATTTTTCTACCTCCGCTGCATCTTTCTCCTGATAATTGCTATAATAAATAAATATTTCGTTTTTTTCATCTTCAGAAAAATTTCGTTTTAATGTAAATATTTCTTCCTGCCCAATATCTTCAATTTCAAGGAAAACACTCCGATAGCCTTTCATTTCTGGAACTGTTTTAGGATTGGAAGATGAACCCAATGCAAAATCAATACATTCAAAAGCAAACGATTTTCCTGTATCAGATGCTCCCGCAATAACATTTAATCCACCTTTGAAATTAATAATTGCATCTTTTTTATTTTCCCCGGCCAAAATTAATTTTGTCAACTTCAACCTTCCCTGCATTCTACTTTTCATTTTTTTCAAATTCCCCTATCCATTTTCCTATGTTTTTATTTACATAATTTCTGATTTTATCTTCATTCATTTTTGAAAATATTTTGTCTACCTCTGTTACGTAATACTGGTACTTTTTCGTATATTCATTGTTAAACATATCTACTATTTTATTTCCCAGATTTGTATTTTGATACTTTATCCCTTGAGAATTATATTGCGGCTCAATCAATCCCTTACCGATTAAAAAATTTATTGCATTTTCAATAGTATGTCTTTTAATAATAATTTCTGCCGAATGATTAGGATTAGACGGATGCAAACTCTCCCCTGTCTTTTTTAAATCACTAAAATGTAATGAAAAATAATCATAATATCCAATTCTTTCTATCGAGTAAGTTTCTTTCACAATTTGTAAAATCAATAATATTCTGCAACCAATTTCTTGATTAGTATTATATATTTTCATCAATATCACTCCAAATTATTTTTTCATCATTGACAAGTTCGTGACACATGCCCGTTTTATCGTAAATAGTAACATCTTTTATTTCTTCGCAACTAATACCTAAAGAATTTGCTTGCTTAGTTGTTTCTTTTACTCTCTCTAATTCGCTTGAATATTCATTTTCATAAACATCCATTATTCCAAATTCAACCTGACCTTTTAAAGAGTTATAGCTATCTTCATTAAGTAATTCATCTCTTGCAAATCTTTTTAATGATTGTGCTGAAAAAAATCCTTCTCTCTGTCTCATAAAATGTTTATACAATTTTTGATTATTTTTTAAGTCCTCTTGCGTTTCGTATACTTGTCCTGCTTCTTTTGAATACACTTTTAATAACTGTTTTACATATGGCATAGTTTTTTCTGACTTTTTCAATTGTTCAGAAGGCTTTTCAAATGTTGGTCTTTTTTTTATTCCACCACCAAAATGGTATTTATACCATGGTGATTTACTGAACTCATCAAGCAGTGTAATTGGTGCTATATCTGAAACTATAGAAAAATCGAATTCCTCTATATATTTTCTTAAACTGTCTGTCATTTTTATGCCTTCAGCTATAATCTGTCTTTTTTTTCCACATTTTTCATCCCATATATTTATTAATTCAGTATTAATTTGTTTTGGATGCTCTATTAATTTTCTTAATGACTGACCAATTCCATTACTTGCTACAATATAATATTTGTTGGGAACTGCATATTCTCCTATATATGTATAATAGCAAAGTTTTCCAAATTCAATCATATATGTCGATGGTGATAATGGTTTTTCATATCGCTTACATTGATATATATCAAACTTTTGCATGTTATCATCTATATATGCCACCAGATCTCTTCCTGAGTCACCTGATCCTCCTAATAATGCAACATTACTATACTTTTTTTCTTTTCTCAAACATGAATATGCCCATTCTCCAACAACTCTTTCAAATTCATCTTCTCCCATAGTTTTTAGTCTTAACTGTGGTTCTGTTGTATCAAATATCCTCGATGTATTCTTTGGTCTTTCAGGAGAGGATAACGGCTGTGTTTTCATAATATAACCCTTTCGCTCTAGCACAATCATACAATACTTATTCTAAGTTATATTTTACCACCATACTATATAATTCTCCATAAAAATATCTACCATCACCGAACCTGTTATCGATAATAGTAGATATCTTGTTTATTCTATAATTCTCTCTCCCAATCCATCCTTCCTGTCACATTCAACAGCTTTTCTTCTCGGAAGCTGAGCATCTTTCCATTAGTTCCACCGACAATGATATGATCCAGCAATTCTATCCCCAGTAGCTGTCCGCACTTCTGCAGCTTTCTCGTAACAATCATATCCTCTTTTGACGGTTTCACATTGCCACTGGGATGATTATGAAGTCCAATGATTGCAGAAGCATTTGCCAGAATACTGCTCTTAAAAACTTCTCTGGGAATTACCAAAGATGCATTGATTGTTCCAACACTGACCAGATTCATATTGATTACCTGTCCATTATTTTTCATATTCAAGATGCAAAATACCTCTCTGTCATATTGAGATAACTCCTTCGCCATCAATTCTACAACAGCCTGTGGACTGTCCAATATCTGCTCACTATAAAGAGATGGTTCTTTTACCAAACGGATATTCACAACTTCCAATTCATTCTCCATTGTTCTGATCTCCTTTTGGAAATTCTACAACTAGAAGAACATTACTTTCTGAAGATTCCACATATGCTTTCAATTGTGATAATGTCATTTCCAAATATTTAGGTTGTTCCACCATAATCTGCTCCTTTCGTTTCTTCCCTTGCTTCTGTTTTCTCTGACAAATAGCTTATCACTTTGTTTGCCTTAATGCTTTTCTGTAACTCACTGATAATGCACAGGTCTGCTACATTTACTCCTGGCAAAGCAAGCATTTCATCCATCGTCATATTGACAATCTCTTTCTCCGTTCCGTATCCGGCATCAAATAAACGCTGTAATACTTTTATTGCTTTCTGATTCTTTCCCATTTCAATATCAAAGGGCAGCTTATCGCCGCCCTCTGTTTTACTCCTTCTCTTCTTTCTTTTCTTCAATTCCTAATCTCTTAACCTGCTTCTTTTTATTCCAGATACGAACTCCCGTGATTCCGGCTGCCGATAATAACAGAATGGCTATCCATAAAACTGCATTCGCAGTATCGCCCGTTTTTGGAGGATTACTTGTCTTTGTAATAGTACCCGGTGTCTCTGGAGTTGATGTTTCCGGTACTTCTTTGATAGTTACGGTCTGACCTTCATTGTCAATATCCTTATGCTCTGTTACCTTTTTCGGTTCTTCCGGATTTGTCATATCATACAGTTCTTCAAAGGTTACAAGCTGCTTTCCTCCAAGCGTGCTGCCGTTGAAAGTAAACTCAATCTGCACTTCCATGTTTTCCTTGTCCGCTGTAAATTCATAATCATTGGTAACCTCTTTGCCATCAATGAGCAACTTGGCATTTTCTGCCTTAACCATCTGCCAACCGGACAACTTATAGTTCGTACCAATTTCCAATCCCTCTAAAGTAACCGTATCCACAATCGTCAGATCTTTTCCGGCTTCCACCTCTTTCTTACCGTTCTTATCCGTTGCTGTGGTATGAATCGAAATCTTTCGCTCCGTAATCAGGACGGTCTGACCTTCATCGTCAATGTCCTTATGCTCTGCAACTTTTACAGGTTCTTCCGGATTCTTCAGATCGTATAATTCTTCAAATGTAACCAGATTCTGTCCGCCAAGTTCTGATGCATCAAATATATAAGAAATTTCTACCTTCATTTTTTCATTGTCAGCAACAAAGGTATAATCACTCTCCACACACTTTCCATCAATGAGCAGTTCTGCATTTTCCTCTTTCAGCATCTGCCAGCCTTTTAACTGATATTTTCTTCCTTCTTCCAGACCGTCCAGAGTAACCGTATCTACAATCGTTACTTTCTTTCCTGCAACAATTATTTTTTCGCCCGTTTCTTTATCCGTTGCTGTTGTATGAATAATAATCTCTTTTTCATGCTCATCGGTCAGTGTTCCAAGGTCGATTGTTACTTTATTTCTGCTGACAACAACTTCAAATGCCGGAATCAGCTTCATACCTTTGTTGGATTCACAAGCTAACTCCTCAATCTCATAAGTGTCATAAAGTAATGCACCTTTACTGTCATCCGGCTCAGAAGTTCCGAACCAGATTCCGTCCTCACTGGATTTCCCGGCATTTGTATTTCTCTTATGAGATGCCCAATCGGAAGCTGTTGAAAACTGACCATTTTTATCTGTCACTACAATATGGCTCTCTCCGGTTGTTTTACTGGTAATCTTAAAAGGAACATTTGCAAGTCTCTTATGTGTACCTGCTCCAATCTTTACGCCTTCCAGATCTCCACGTTTAATCTGGTTGTAAATGGAATGGCTTTCGTCTGTTAAATCCACGATTTTTCCATTTTCCGTAATCGAAAATTCAATCGCTTTTGCCCCGTCAGCCAGATAACCTTCTGGTGCTTTGGTTTCTTCCAGTTTGTATTTACCATACGGAAGTAAATCTGCCGTCGTTGTTGCAATTCCGTCAATCCCTGTCTGAATCGTCTTAACTGTCTCGTTCTTTTTGTATAGCTTTCCTTCTACCAGAACCGAATTTTCGTTCAAAGAAATAATTGCAAATGCAGTATCTTTTAATGTGGCACTTCCATGTGCTTTGGTATCTTTTGTCTCTAAATCACGTTTCTGAATCTTCACACCACCTCGGATTACCTGGTCAGATACGGAATACTGGTTGCTTCCGGAAAGAACTGCAAGTTCTCCGTCCTCTGTGATCTGTGTCAGATACATTCCTTTGATCTGCTCTGTACTGTCCCCTGCCTGCATATAAGCTCCGTCCAGTAAATATCCGTCTGGTGCTTTGGTTTCTTCAACAGTCAGTGTTCCAAGTGGCAATACGCTTTTTTCATTCTGGGTGTAAAATGTATCTCCTGATACTTTGTAAGCATCTGCCAGTTTTGTCACATAATGAATATTTCCATTACTGTCTTTTTCAGCTACCGTCTTTGTAACCCAGGTACGTGTTGCTTTCTCTGGTAAATTGTCTTTTGTATAAAGTCCGTCATAATAATGCCAGGTAAACTCTGCTCCTGCCAATGCAGCATCACCCTGTGCAGTTGCTTTTCCTGTCTCCATATCAATCTTGAACAGGTCTACCAGTGTCTCTGTCACTTTCGGAACATCGGAAACATTTAATACGGCTTTTTTTCCGGCTTCAACCTTCAGACTGTGTACTGTCGTATCCAGCTTATATCCCTTCGGTGCAGAAAGCTCTTTGATGTAAACATTCCCTGCAGTCACTTCAACTTCATTCGTATCGCCATTCTCATTTGTTGTAAGTGTTCCAATCTGATTACTACAATTCTGGTCTAAAAATATGCCAAAGGTTGCTCCAACAATGGAATACATCGCATTTCCATTTGTGACAATCTCATTTGCAGTTGTCTTTTTTACCTTCGCATTTCCGACATTCAGTTCTGCCCAAAACTGTCCAAGATCCTGTCCTTCACCAGTATAGATATATCCGCCACATTTATAGCGACCTTTGTTTGCCTGTACAAATGCTCTCGCTCCTGCATACACTTCATTCTGAATATCCTGTGAAATCTCAGAATATGCAGCTCGGACATTATCACACTTCCAGCCCAACTGTTCACTGAGTCTCTGCCATACTACACACTGTTCCAGCAGATATCCCTGATTCGCATTCAGGTTACTGTGACTGCCCCTATACTGCTTTACATATTCCAGTGACAATGCCACATCTTCGATCTGTGCAGCACTCATGCTGGCACTTGCATCGTGTCTGGTTTTATATCCATTTTTAAATCCGGTGTTAATATCTACACAATAGGCTGTTTCGCCCTCTACTTTCATGTGACCTTCATTGAATGTCGAATGAATGGTTCCATCATTCATCACATGTTCAATATATCCGACTCTCTCTGAGGACTCTGTCCAATACTGTGTTTCTGCTGCGTGAACCGATGTAGTCGGTAATGCAGTTAAAATCGTGGTCAGGGCAAGAATCCCTGTACACACTCGTTTCCATATCTTCTTCATTTTCTACAATTCCTTTCTTTTCAATCAAAAAAGACGTCCATCTGGAACGCCTGTTGTTGCTTTATGCTGTTTACTCCCTGCTGTCATGCAGGGTATGGGAATCTCTGACCTGCCGAAAGAGAAGAGGTTCCGGCTCCTTATTGTCTTTTCGGCTGGTAATCTGCTGGTAAACCAAAGGGGTAGGGTATGGGGAGGGGAAAACAGAAATAGGCTGATTTCTCATTAACCGCCAACGGATAGACTTCTCCCTTGGTGTCAAAATTCCTATCGTTCCCTGCTTTTTTCCCGTCTTCGGTATAATTCCAGTGCTTTGATAATGGTTTCTTCCATTTTTTGTTGTGAAGTCCCCGATGGAAAATATTTCTTCAGTCGATTCTTTGGGATTTTCCATTGCTCTACCTGATTTGGCTTTTCCTCTGCCATAATCGACAACAAAACATCTTCATTCAATCTGCCCTCTGCTGAAAATTTGCGGATTTTAATTGCCTGTGCATGACTTGGGGTACAAGCCTCCGACTCCATGGTGTCGTACAATATCTCCTGTTCCTCTTTCGGCAAATAAGACAATTCTACTGCCGGACGCATAGAAATCTTTTTGTCATCGACCATTTCAAGGATTTCTGGGATAAGTTCTGTAAGGCGGATATAACGGCGGATTTGGTCTTGGCTTTCTCCAACTTGCTCACCTAATATTTCTCTTGAAGTCTTTCCTCGAAATTCCTGTGCCACTGGCACAGAATTTTTTCTTGGACGTCCAGCTTGTCTCTTCATAGCCTCTAACTTCATCTTATATGCAAATGCCTTTTCGGATGGTAAGATTTCTTCTCGCTGAAGATTGCTGTCAACCATAACAATGACTGCTTGGTCATCACTAAGATTTCTTACAATACATGGCATTGTCTCTTTTCCTGCCAATTCACTTGCCATTTTCCTGCGGTGTCCAGAAATCATTTCATACCCACCCGTTGGCTTTTCCCTGACAAGTGCAGGCACTAATACACCATGAGCACGGACACTCTCAATTGTTTCCAACATCTTATCGTCCATTTTTACCTTAAACGGATGATTCGGGAAGTCTGTAATTTCATAAATAGAAATCTCTTTTATATACTCCTGATTTTTCTGGTCTCTTTCTTCCTGCGTAGTAAAAAGGTCATCGACTGAGGGAAGATTCATGTTTATTTCTCTGCTTTTCGCCACACTGAATCACCTCCCTCGTAAATTCTGCATACGCCTTTGCAACAGTTCCATTCTTGTCATACTCATAAATGCTCTGTCCTGCCGCACTGCTTTCTGCCGCGGCGATAGCCACTGGAATAACAGTTTTGAAAATCCGGATATATTTCCCATAATTCTCTCTAAGGCTATCCTCTGTTGTCCTTGCAAGTTTTGTCCTCATATCTGCAAGTGTCAACAATACTCCATCAATCTTCAGATCGGGATTTAACTGTCTCTGTACCTTACCGATTGTTTTCATTAACTGTGTCATGCCTTTTAGTGGAAGATAATGAGCCTGCACCGGAACAATTACACTGTCTGCGGCAGCTAACGCATTGATAGTCAACATTCCCAGACTAGGCATACAATCAATCAGGATATAATCATAATCCTTTTTCAGATCTGCCAGGTACAGCTTTAAAGTCTGCTCTCTGCTCATGGCATTTACCAGTGAGATTTCCATGCCCGATAGCTCAATGTTGGTCGGAATAATATCCACTCCTTCTTCATGGTGCAAAATGCCTTCATTATACACAAACGATTCGTCTTGTAATATCTTCTTCATTTGTGTTTCTAATGTAATCGAAAGACTGTCTGCATTCGTCCACCCCAATGCAGTTGTTAAATCTCCCTGTGGATCAGCATCAACCAATAATACTTTTCGCCCCTGATGTGCAAGACCGATTCCCAGATTTAATGTAGTTGTGGTCTTCGCTGTTCCTCCCTTCTGATTTGCAAGGGCGATTACTTTACACTTGGTCATAGGGTTTCCCTCCTTCCTCGAAAAATTTAATAGCCAATCCTTTTTACGAGACTGGCTATGTATAAAAATGGGCATGAAAAAACCGACTGATTCTTGGTGAACCAATCGGCTATGTAAATCATTCATCTTCTAATTTTTCAATACAATTTTGACACAATGCGCCATCATCTGCTATAATCCCCTCTTCTTCAACATTAAACCATAAATGACATCTATCACATTCTCGTACTTCATTAAAATATCCACAATTCATACATGTTCCAATAGGCAGGATATCTTCATTACTGCATATTGACTCTGTTCCACATTCACAACACGTTAAGCATTCTATAATGTCTTCTGGATTAACTTGCTCTAAATAGCTTGGCAATTCTGTATTAATAAAATCAACAATTTCATCCATTATGTTCTCTACATCATCTATCCTATCTTCTGTAACCGGCATATATAATGCATTATCATAATCATATTCTACAGCTCCATTTTGATATTTAATATATACTTCAAAATCTTTATTGCTACAATAAAAATCAAGTATACTTTCTGAACCTTCGCTATCACAAATACTCATGTCAAAATAAAATTCAAGACGCTCTTGTGTAATTTTCGATTTTACTGAAAATAACTTTCCGTTATCTCCTTTCCCAGCATATTCACATTGTATTTCAATATCATTTCTAAACCGAAGCTTTTCTTCAAATTCTGTAAAAAACTCTACAATGCTCTCGTGAAACAATTCTTTTATCTTATAATTATCTCGAATTGATACTCCCGAATCATTTTCTCTGCAATCATGATCTAACTCTTCTAACATCAGTCTCTCAATTTGCTTTTGTTTTTCAATTTCAAATTTTTCTTCATTTGATAAAATTTCATTTTGTATTTTTTTAATAGCTTTTACTAAATCTTCCTCTATCTGCTCAACTGAGTCATTTATAGTTTTAAATGCTCCTCTATCAATTAGCTTATTATGCATCACATGATTTCTATCTTTAGTAAATACCGCATAGCGATCATTAAAATCTTCTGGCAAATATTTCGCAAATTGTTCTTTCCACAAATCTACTTCTAAAACTTTCTGCTTTAATAATTCTTCTCTAACACTACCATCATTATAACTTTGAACTCCACTAATATAGGCACTTATTTTTTCATCAAATACAGGATTCCATTTATAGCGCTTTAATTTAACTAAAGTTCCCAAATCATCAACATCAATAGACATCAATCTTTCATCTACATCCCTAAAAGCCGGAACTTTCATTTTGTATTCTTTAAGTCTATCAGAATGCTTTTTTCTAATATTCGCTGGTACAAATGTATCCCACCATATAATTCCATATTGTCTTGTCATAACCTCATTTATAACTTCTCTCATGAGATTTTCAACCTTATATATTTTCGAATAAAGCTGAATTGATAAACACTCAGAATCTTTATCCGCTAACCAAATAATTTTCTCCCATTCTCTACTAAGCGATTTCTTAATTACTAATTTTAATTTTTCCAAATATATATTCTCAATACTAGGGCTATATGAATTTGAATATATGCTTACCTCTAATTGTTTTGAATTAATATAAGTTCCATATACAAAATAAATGCTCCATTTATTAGACTTTTCTCCCTCATTACCTTTAAACTCTAATAAAAATACACTTCCTTCATCATCTACTTCCCTTATAGCACCAGCTCCAAAAGCTGCTGCGTCTGAATCAATTTCTAAGCTTTTTATTAATCCTCCCAAATCTATCGATCTATATATTTTATTTATATAGTCATAATTATCATCAATCTGTACCTTATTATCTACAGCAATAAATTTAACTAACAATTTTATTTTCTCCCTTTTCAATGTTTATTATTTTATACAATTAGAAGTGTACTTGTTCTCTTATATCTATGCAGTCACATTTTCTCTCTTAATTATATCGATTTTCAACCCTTATACACCAATTTTTTCATATTTTATAATCAAAAAGCAGGCAATAAAAAGTCACAAAACCTCTTCATCCACCCACTTTTCACCTATACTCCCACCACTACCACTTCCACAACATCTGGATGTTCAACCACCCACATACCACAAAATACTACCCGTTTTATAACTTTCTCATGCTAGGAGACAAAGTATTCCACTGCGTTATTCGGAAAGAACTCTTTGAATTCCCCATACAGCTGCGCAGCCAGCGTCTTATTATGTGCAATAATCAATGTCGGCTTGTTCATCTGTTGAATAACATTCGCCATGGTAAATGTCTTACCAGATCCAGTAACGCCAAGCAACGTCTGACACTGGTTTCCTTCTTTGAAGCCTTCGACCAGCTCTTTAATTGCCTGCGGCTGGTCGCCAGTTGGGTTGTATTGTGATACTAATTCAAAATGATCCATGTAATTTCTCCTGAGCGCTCTAATTTAGCGGTGATATTTTAGAAATAGTAGTTGTTTTCTTAGTATTGTTACTTGTATAGTATATCATTCAGGAGAAAAAAAGTACAGAACTAAATCGAATGTTTGTTCTGTACTTTTACATCTTAGCTCGATTCTACATACCTTTAAAATGTATTTGGATTTAAAGTCAATTTTTTTATTTCGTTGACAGAATAAACTTTTAAGATATATAATATTTTTATTACATTTGTAAGATTTGGAGGAATATCACATGAGCAATCTGCCTCAAATTTCAGAAGCTGAATTTGAAGTTATGAAAATCGTTTGGAAATATGCACCAATCAGCACCAATGAAATTACTGAAAAATTAACACAAATTTCCCGTTGGAGTCCTAAAACAATTCAGACATTGATTAAACGTCTCGTTTCTAAAAAAGCACTAACCTACGAAAAACAAAGCCGGGTTTTTGTCTATACTCCATTGGTCAAAGAAGACGAATATATTCGGCAGGAAAGTAATTCTTTTTTAAAACGATATTATAATGGTAATATCACTTCTATGCTTGCCTCTTACATTGAGGATGATAAATTGTCTGAAGAAGACATTGCCAGCTTACGGAATCTTCTTTCCAATCATTAACCATGGGAGGAGGAGCATATTTTGATATATTTTAGTTTTCGATTTTTACTGTGTAATGCCATCATTTGTATTTTTTTAGGTAGTTTACTGGGATTAAAAAATTTATTGCAAAGGCAATTATCCGCACGTATGCAATATAATCTTTCGATTATATTTCTTGCCGTTCTAATTGTTCCCTTTTTACCAATAAGCTCTGCCCCATCTTCTATATCGTGGAGCCATTTGCTGACAGCCAGTTCAAGTACCAATGGTGACATTCAAACCACTTTTCTTTCTGGTAATGGTTATAATTTGGATAAAATAAATGATTTTGCTGTCTCTGTCAGCACCCAAATACCAACTTTTATTCACACATTACTTGTATTTTTCTGGAGTATCGGTATATTCATAATGTTTTTTCTTCTCTACCGCTCAGTAAGACAAGTAAACGCCTTACATAGTTCTGCTTTACCTCTTCAAAATGAAGAACTAAACGCTCTTTATATAGAATGTTTAAACGAAGTGAACAGCAAGCATACCATTCCGATTTATAGTACAGCATTTTTGAAATCTCCTGTTTTGGCTGGTTTCCTGCATCCTCGCATTTATCTTCCAATTCACTTGATTTCAGATTTTAACGCTGGAACTATAAGCTCAACTGATATTCGATATATGCTTCTTCATGAACTGCAGCACTACAAGCATAAAGATATTCTAATTGGATATTTGATAAATACAGTACATGTTTTCTACTGGTTCAATCCCCTAATCTGGTATTTTCTAAAAAGAATACGGCAGGAACGCGAACTTGCCTGCGACAGTGCTGTATTACAATTATTGAAAGAAACAGAATACAAGTCATATGGAAATACACTGATTAACTTTGCCGAAACAATAGCTCTGTCTCCATTCCCTCTTACTATGGGAATCAGTGGAAATATAAAACAGTTAAAAGGACGCATTTTAAATATTGCATCATTCCACCAACCTACTTTTAAACAAAAAATTCGTGGATATCTTATATGCATATTCGTCTCTACTATCATCATTGGATGCATTCCCATACTTTCTGTTTATGCTTCTGATCAGACTGGCTATCATTTTGACACAACCGAAAAGAATATTACTCAGCTAAATCTTTCTTCCAATTTTGGGGACTACACCGGAAGTTTTGTTTTATATGATCAGTCTGCTGATAAATGGAATATTTATAATATGGATCATGCTTCCACACGTGTATCACCGAATTCGACTTATAAAATATATGATGCATTACTTGGCTTGGAATCTGGAATTATTACACCAGAACATTCCACTTTCACATGGAATGGAGAACCATATCCTTTTCATTCATGGGAAGCCGATCAAGATTTAACCTCGGCTATACATAATTCTGTAAACTGGTATTTTCAGGCAATTGATTCACAGGCAGGTTTTGAAGCCGTAAGAACATTTTTACAGACAATAAACTATGGGAATCAGAATACTGGAACAAATCTAAATCTCTATTGGACAGATTTCTCTCTGAAGATATCACCCATAGAACAGGTGGAATTGTTACAGGATTTCTATCAAAATAATTTTCATTTTGACAGTAAAAATATCCAGGCAGTAAAAAAAGCCCTGCTGCTTTCCACTACTTCTTCCGGTTCTCTTTACGGGAAAACAGGAACCGGGCGTGTCAATGGTAAAGATGTCAATGGCTGGTTTATCGGATACATTGAAACAGCGAATAATACTTACTACTTCGCAACAAATATTCAATCCTCTTCTGGTGCAACTGGAAGTCAGGCTACCGAAATAACAGAATCTGTACTTTCTAATCTTGGTATTTGGAAATAAATAAAGAGAACTGATAGCATAATTTCCTGTTATCAGTTCTCTTTATTTCATTCTTCTCTACTGATCAATTCTGCAAATTACCTAACCGGTACTGATACCTCGGTATATTATCAATACCATTATCTAAAATCCTGTTTCCAACATACTGAATCGTTCCATCATCCTGAATTTTCATCGTAAGTTCGTGTGTAATAACAGCATCATTACATACAACAGAATCACATACTGCATGAATTGTCAAAACAATGGTTCCATCTTCATTATGCCTGACTTCTGTTACTTCCGGTAAAGACAAGCCAAAATGTGTTGGTGAATAATTACCACATCCCAATCGTTCCCAGATAAACATATTACTTTGTTCATCGTAGACCGCCCATTCTTTCAATTCTTCTTTTGTAACAGGAAGATATGTCATAATTACATTTTCGAACTCTTCTGCTGGAATTCCCACAACCTCTTTTTCTGCCGTAAATTTTTCTCCATATTTCATTTGATAAAAATATTCATAAAGTCCATTATAATCCAACCCCTGCATATCCTCCGCATTCCAGTTTGAACATAACAGATTGTTTCCCTGATAGCCGAACGTACTCACATATTTTTTTGAATATTCCCGACACTCCTCACTCAAAGGCTTTACCCGGATAATACAACTTCCATCTACAATCTCTGTCACTTCCGGTGGTTCAGGTACGCATAATTCATAACAGAAATTCCCATTTTCAGTATATGCCCATTCTTTTATTTTTGATAGCGATATGTATGTAAGTACAGGCTCTGTATCCTCACTCCAGATCATTTTTGCGGACATCACACTCATTTCTTTTCCATCATAACTATATTCTTTTCTGGTAATTCCACCATCTGTATCTGCTTCATATAAAATTACACTTCCTTTTTCTTCTTGTTCTGCAGATTTTAAAAATTGTTCCATCTTCTGATAATTATCCATAACAGAATAATGATCGGAACCAATGACCGGATTCCCATTTTGTTTGATAATTTCTTTCATCCGATTCATCATTTGCTCAGCAGTGTTCTGATCTGCTTCTTGTATTCCATTATATTCAGAATAAATATCTCGGATAATGCCCATAATTTCTTCACAATCGTTCACAGCTTCCTTTTTCTTGTCTTCATCGATTGGTAGATTATATCCCTTATCCGGATTTTCCATGGTAGTGTTTTTCTGATTCTTCTCATTTTTTACATCTGTGCTGTTTAACGATATCTTACTTTCACAGGAAGTCAGAATCATTCCTATACAAAGTACTAACAAAATACTTTTTCTTTTCATATTGCCCCCTAATTATTACTGTAATTCTCTTCCCACTCTTCTTCTGTTAACCTTGGCATATACCACCCTGCATTTGCATTTTGATCTGACTTGATTACCTTATTTGATAAATACTGGAAACTTCCGTCTTCCATAGGTTTTATCATCACTTCACTGGTGATTGCCTGATCTAACATTCTGATTTCCCATACTGCTTCTATCGTAAGTTTTAATGTTCCATCTTGTAATTTTTCATATGAGATAACTTCCGGATATGGCTCATATGGGAATTCACAATCATATAACCCTCGCGGTCTGTATCTAAAAGTTCTATTATCAGAGTTATAAAAAGTTCCTTTTTCAATCTCGCTATTACTAAATGGTAAATAGGTCTTTATAACCTCTTCAAACTCATCTTCTGGAACTTCATATTCTGCTCCACCATAATTTGCTTCATATGGAACTTGCTTTCCATATTTCATATAATACATTTTTTCATAAAGATCATAAAAATCAAGTTCCGTATAATTCTGGTTATCCCAATTTGTAATCAACAGATTATTAAGTGCATACCCCAACGGCATAACATATTTTCGATTCAATTCCCGGCATGTTTTATCTAATGGCTGCACTCTGAATCCAGTTTCACCCGGTGCTCCATCAAATCCCGGTGGGTGATATTCCTCCAGAAACAAGTATCCTTTTTCTGTATATTTCCACTCATATGCTTCATATTCATCATAATAATTAGCCTGTGGGCTATTATCCTTCCATTTAACCTGACATAGTCGAACATTTATCTTTCCATTCATTGACTCTAAATGATATTGTATAATTTCACCTTCATCAAATACAACAACAATATCTACTGCTGCCTGTTCTTCTTTCTCTGCTGCTTTGCAAAAATCTTCTACTTTTTCACGATTGACCATATCAATCTGATTATCACAATCTACTGCCGCATATCCTTTTTCTTCCAGACAATTGATAATTTTTCTTTTCACCTTTAATGTATTTAACTCCGACTTCTCCTTCATATAAACAAACCGAAAAGTTTGTGCTGTTTTTTTTACTTCTGCATTCATTTCAGATTCTACGGTTTCTTTCTTTTCTTCTTTTTCCGTAATTCGATTTTGTCCGCACCCTGTAAAAACAATAAGAACTATCAATATCATCGCAAATATCTTACATATGTAATAATTTCCCATAAAAATTTTTTTATTCTTCAAAATACTCATCCAATACTGTTGCATCTTTTTTAACAACATAACCACTTCCACCGATTCCTTTCTTCTAATTTTTTTGTTCCTTAAATCTTACACTTGTAATATTTAAAAACCAAGTCTATTTTCAGGAATTGTATACTCCAGATTCACCATCTTTATGTGCGATATATCCTATTTTATTACCATCCTCTATATCTTCTCCATTTTTGTTACCCTGTCATTTTAAAGAACATCCTTACTTACACTGTTACATATTTTTCCGCTTCTTCTTTGCACTTCAACGTATTTCCATGCCCAATTACATATTCCATACATTCTTTTCCCTGCTCTTCTTTTCCGATTCGGTAGTAACATACTCCCAGCAGGAATCTGCGTGTAACCTCATAATAAGGCAGCTTTTCCGTATCATTTTCCAGTAATCTTACTGCTGCCTCATCTTCACCTTTCAGCATCAAATTTTTTGCCATAAACAGTGGATTCTTTTGAAATACTTTCCCTGCTTTTTCTAATGTAGCCGAATAACCTGCCGCATCTTTCTCCTGATATTTCTTCGACAGTTCGAGATTCGTCATGACCTGCTGCCAGGAACGTCCCTCTCTTTTTCCTTCCCATTCATTCTTTATATACTCTTCTGCCTTCTGCAACTGCCCATTTATGATCAGTGCAACTACATATTTAGACTCAGCTATCAGCATGACACTTTTTTGAAATCCATGATAATCCAAGCTCTTTCCGTACTTTACCAACTCTTCCAGCATTTCTGAATATTTTTCTGCATCACATTGCTGTGACAGAATCCGGTCAATTTTTGAAAAATCTCTGAGAATGTCCCTGATTAAAATGAATATACCTGCAATCAGATCAACCACCACGCAAATCCACAGAAGCCAGGGATCTGTCGTGACCCAGCCCGGCTGCTTCACATCGAAAAAGAGTACTGTCTCCTGATGCGGGAACGGATTTCCTTTGAAAATACTCACCACACAAATCAATGCTGCATAAATCAACAGCACATTCCGTATCATCCTGATGCGTCCATTTTTCTGCTTTTCATAAATCTTTTTTATCTGCTCTTCCATTTTCTCTACCTCGCTGTCACACTATTTTTGTACCTACAACATAATTATACATAAATTAATATTGTAGCGAATCTCTGTTCGGTTGTACAATATCTACTGCTGCCTGTTCTTCTTTCTCCGCTGTTTTGCAAAAATCTTCCACTTTTTCACGATTGACCATATCAATCTGATTATCACAATCTACTGCCGCATATCCTTTTTCTTCCAGACAATTGATAATTTTTCTTTTCACCTTTAATGTATTTAACTCCGACTTCTCCTTCATATAAACAAACCGAAAAGTTTGTGCTGTTTTTTTTACTTCTGCATTCATTTCAGATTCTACGGTTTCTTTCTTTTCTTCTTTTTCCGTAATTCGATTTTGTCCGCACCCTGTAAAAACAATAAGAACTATCAATATCATCGCAAATATCTTACATATGTAATAATTTCCCATAAAAATTTTTTTATTCTTCAAAATACTCATCCAATACTGTTGCATCTTTTTTAACAACATAACCACTTCCACCGATTCCTTTCACATTCTCAACCATACTGATAAGAAGAATTGGTTTGTCCACGCTTTTATCTGCCGTAAACACCGAAAACCACCCGATTTCTTTGCCAGAAGTATCTTCTTTCGTTGCCTTCAACTCGGCTGTCCCTGTTTTTCCAGCCAGCAAAATATCGTCACGATGTGCAGCATATCCGGTTCCTTCCGGATCATTTACAACACCTTCCACCCCTTGCATAATTTCTTCTACATTTTCTTTGCTAAACGCATTTTCTATCCATGTTTCACCAGATGCTTCTTCTTTGTATTTCAAATACGGTTTTATCATATTCCCTTCATTTAAAAATGAAGTATAAATACTTGCCAGATGTAATGGATTTACAAGAATCTGCCCTTGCCCATAACCACTATCTGCCAATTGTATTTCTGTTTCTATTTTATCTGTATTGGAATATGTTGATTCCTGCATCGCAATCTCAAACGGCATATTCTGATTAAATCCTATTTCATTTAAAGTATTCATAAAATTCTCACTACCTATTTTAAGAGCTGCCTTTGCAAAATAAATATTATCAGAATAGATAATTGCATTTTTCATAATAACCGGTTCATATTCATGAAGTGTTGTCACTTGATAAGATCCCCAAGACGAATCTTTCTGCCATGCCAAACCTTCATTTCCAAAATCTTCTTTTGGATCTATGCTTCCCGTTTTCAACCCAATTCCTGCCACAACTGGTTTAAATGTTGAGCCAGGACACCATACTTGACGAAAACGATTATATAATGGCTTCTTTTCATCTTCGTTTAATGATGTCCATTTCTCTGATGATAAGCCCCGTATAAATTCATTATTATCATAAGATGGGGTACTTACCAAAGCCAATACTTCTCCCGTATAAGGATTCATTGCGACAGAACACCCCGGATCTTCTTTAAACTGCTCGTATAATGATTTTTGCAAATCGGAATCTATCGTTAATCTTATATCCATACCATCTTCTTTAAAAATACTTGCAAGAACCTCTTTTACTTCCCCATCACTATCCAAAATCTTTATATCACAACCATCTTTTCCTTTTAATTGCTTTTCGTATAACTTTTCCACCCCAGATCTTCCGATTACACTTTCAGCTGAATATCCTTCCCCTGGATGATTTTCCAAATCTTCTGCTGTTACAGACTGTACATAACCAATTAAATGAGCTGCTGCCTCCCCTAACTCATAGGTTCTAACTTCCACATCTGATAGCATAACCCCTGGAATTTCCAAAAGTTTATTCTGACAATCCTGCTCCTCAAGTATCTTTTCTTCTGGCTGTATTTTCATTAAATCTATTTCTTCTACTTTCGGAATAGTTTCAATTGGTACAAAAGAATCTTCTTTTACCCACTTTGCTGTGAGTTTGTTATTTATTGTTTCTACATCTATCTCTAATAACTCCGCTATTTTTTCAATAGATACATTCCTGTCTTCCAGCTTTCCCGGTATAATTCCAACTGATGTTGCTACTCCTTTTCCTGCAAGCATTTTACCATCTCGGTCTAATATTTCTCCTCTCTCCGCTTTTGATGTAGTAACACTTATTTTATCATCACTCTCTAAATCTGGAAAAATCAGGCTATCCTGCCATACTAATTTATATCCCTGTTTCGTCTTCTTCAGTTCCGCCATATTGTCAAATTGTATTGTTCCGGCAATTGTATTACATGATGTTTCATACGAAAGCGTAACTGTATCTGCTTTTTTCTCTTTCACAGCTATATGACTGATTTTAATGTCACTGACCTCTATTCCTTCGTATATCTTAGAATTTCGTTGTATGTATTCTTCTTTTGTCAGATAAACTTTTTCATCTGAATCTATCATAGTATACATTACTTCATATTCCTTTTTTTCAATATGGTTCATATATTCCACAAGTGTGTCTTCTGGTGATTCCGTTATCGTCCTTTTTAATAAAATACCTCCTGAAACAGCAATTACTGTTATAGCTACTATCAGCCCAAAAATCTTACAAGCGTAAGATTTTTGGATATTTTGCTTTTTTCGTCTATTTTTCATAGATATTCCTTTCTTCTGATTTTTTTGTTTCTTAAATCTTACATTTGTAATATTAAAAAGTCAAGTAAAATATAATGTTTTAAAAGAATACTTACTTATATAATTTTTTTGACTTTTATATTAAATCAAATCTTCACCATTAACAAATCCATACGATTTTAATAATTCTTTATCTTCTGAATTCCTTTCTTGCCTTAGATTAATATTATTGGGGATAATATCCGGGCATGAAAATAGCCAGGTGATTCCTTGAGTTGGAACCATCTGGCTATGTAGATTTTATTTCTATTTTTTCACTATTTCTTCGACCAAAACTTCTATTCTATGTCTTGACATATGATCACAATCTTCTTTTATTTTTTTACAATACTGCAAGAATTTTTCAGCATCCGAATGATACAAAACATACATAATATTATAACACGTATGATATCTATCTTCATCCACATTGTCTACTGGAAAAGAAATTCTATTATACAAATTGTCTATCTCTGATATGATAATATCATGATAATAACTACTATCAAAATTATTTCTAAGTTTATATGAATAATCATAAGCCTTTTTCCCATGAGTTGTTTTTTTCAAATATCCCACATATGTCTCTATTAAAAATTTCATCATCTCTTTATTTTCTTCTTGATATATTCTTTTTATCTTTTCCGCTGACATGTGAAACAAATCATATGAATACGATAGCATTTCCTCTTTTCCATCTAAGACAGTTTTTTCCAGCATTTCTTCTAAAATATTTCTATATTCTGATAAAACACTTTCATTATTTTCCTCTAAAACATCACTCCAAACAACATACGCATCTGCAAATTCATTTAATTCTGCTAAACTCTTTGCTTCAAGCATTTTCTCTCTTAAAATAGGTAATACACTCCTTATTTCCTCATCTGACTTATAATAATTAGACTTACCTCCCGAATTAAGAAATAGCTTGTATTCAGCATCCAATTGGTCTACATTTAGTACCCCTTCTTCATAATATTCCAATAGCATTTCTACTAAATTTCCACTGCATTTTATTCCATAAAGATATCTTCCAATTCTATGCTGTAGTGTATTTCCAATAGTACTTACCATTTTTTCTACAGAATCGGTATTATTGGAATTAGCTTCTTTATAATACAAGTTATCTATACTCTCAACAACAATAGCAAAACATATCAACCTTAATTCTTCTAAAAATTGCTCACTCATATCACTTTTACAAAACAATTCTACATCTTCAAAAAATCGTTGAGCCTTTTCAAGTGTCCGTAAATTTTCTACTTTATGAATATTCAAGAATTTTTCAACAAAGTCTGCATGGATATTCATTTTACTCCATGTCACTTTCTCTGCACGTTCTGTAATATGATATATTCTTTCAATGACCTTTTCATTATACTTTTCAAATACAACTTTTTTGTCCGATTGTATTTCATCTGTATTCGCAATCACAATAACTTTTACATAATTACATTGCTTGAGTTCTTCTATAATTCCAAATATATCTTCCAAATTTATGTCATCACTCATTCTTTCCAAGTCATCTATTACAATAATATGAACAGAAGTAAACTCTTTTGACAATAATAGAAACATTTCTCTTTCATTGACTATACTTTGTACTGCTTCCTTTGCCTGACCAACTTTATCCCAGATTTTTGATGCGCCATCTAAAATATTATTAGCTATTTCACCTATTTTCCCACCAATATTATTCTTTAAAGCCAATTGAAATAAAGCTTCATGATATATTTGCCTAGTGTCTTTCAAACCAAACATTGATATTTTACAAACATTGGGATTTGCTTCTAATGCCTCATTTACCGCATAAGATTTTCCAATTCCCCATGTTCCATCAAATAAAATTGCTCTATACGGTAGATGATCTATGTCACTGATTATATTTTTTATATTATCTGCTTTCATACTGTATCTTTCCACCCCTATTTTTCATCTAACAACTTATTTTCCATCATCATTCCGAATATCATCAATAATCCGACCAATATTACATGTAATCTGTCCCTTACACTGATGAATATCCTCATTGATTTTCTTTTCCTGCTCGATAGCAATCTCTATATTCTTCGCCAGTTCTCCAATTGCAGAATTCTTTTTGGGATTGATTCCTGTTCTGGCAAGTAACAACTTATAGATAAATGTCTGATGTCCATCTTTTTCATTCTGGATAATCTGTTCAGCATTCGGCTCAATATCATCTTCATATGAATTTTCATAATGTAACAGCAAGAACAATTCAAATGCTGGATTGCTAACCGCTAATATATTATTCTTTTCACCTTCTGCTACTAGTTCATCATAATCAAGTACTTTTTCTTCAAAAATATCTCCATCAAATACAACAATCATCTTATCACGTTCTTTATCAAACGCTATTTCCGGATTTTCTTTCTGATTTTCTGCAAATTCAATCAAACGTCTTGGAAATGAAATGTCCCTGTCTCCCTCTGTTTTTTCAAGTAACCGGATATCAATCAATGGATGAATATTTAACTCTTTTCGGATATCAATTAACTTTTTGAAATACCATGTTTCAGTATTTGCACCCTCACATATGAAAAAGTACTTACGATAAGGCTCAATCTGTTCTTCTTCATCTGTAGTTCTGCTATTCCAATTCGTATAACTTCTTACTGGAGCCAAGGCTACTCCCCCTCTCTAGGTGCAGAAATACTTTCTGCACTGTTGCGGCAGTCGTCAGGTGTCTGTGCAAGCACATCCTTCTGACTCGTTGCTCGCGCAAAATCGAATGTTGAAAATACCGGTATCGCACCATATCTTCCTTCCAGATATGCCTTGCTCAACACTTTATCATACCTCTCCTTGAAACGATCTAAGGAATAAATAGAGCTTGCATTTTCTGCGTTACGTTCTACAAACCAGATTTCATCCCTTCTAAAAATAGCCTGATCCATAATGGATGATTCATGTGTAGTGAACAATAGTTGCATACGCTGCTCATCGTGTAGCTGCATAAACAATTGCAAAAATCGTTCTGTCAGCTTCGGATGTAAGCTTCTCTCCAATTCATCCACAACATAAAGAACATCTTCTCGTTTATTCAACAGCATATCCATCAAATCGAATAATCTTCTTGTTCCATCAGACTCTTCGTCAAAACCGAACTCATAAAATGACTTATTATGATGCAACCGGATTGTTGTGACCTTCGGTTCAGAATGTCCTTCAACTTCGATATTAAAGAAAGTTTCCTTCGACCTCATCGTCATTCTGAATGATGGTTCTTCCTGCTCTTCCATTCTATTTTTTACATGCTGCATCATCTTATCAAATACTGATTTTGGCAATGCATTTGATAACTCATCCAATGTAATTTCTTCTATTTTCACCTGGCTGATACCCGTATCAAATGTTTTGATTAATTTGTTAATCAGCTTCAGCGAATTATCATCATAATAATATTCCAGATCAATCAATGGCGTATCCGGTGTAATGATTGAAATATGATTCTGAATCCAGTCATATACATCCCGGAAGAACAATAATTTAGATCGTGTGCTATATTTTTTCCCGCGATTCATTTCTGTCAGGAACAAAGATGTTTCATTTCCTTCAAAATCATCTGCATAGGTTTCAAATTTATTTTTTTCTGTGTTTGTCAGCGTAATGCCATCATTTAACACCGGACGTTTGCTTCCTTCTCGTTCAAAGAGACATTTTGCTGAACCATTCCGATATAATTCATATAACCATTCTCCGGTTACTTTTCGTCTGCTTAAAACTGCAGAAAAACCATAGGCATAAAATTTGTCACCTACAGTAATCTGAATTTCAAAACTACTTTCTCGTTCCTTATTCTCCTGCCGATTCTTACAAAACATCTGTGTAGCTTCTATCGGAATACCATTGCAGACACTATCTTTAAAAAATTTAAAGAACAATGCCAGATTCGTCTTTCCAGATGCATTTGCTCCATAAACGACTGCATATTTTAATAACTGGGTACTTTTTATCTTTAACCTGTGATTTGCATTTGTTCGTATTTTATTTGAGGAAATCATTGTCAGCTCTGCTGCTTTATCAAAAGATTTAAAATTTTCAACACTTACTTTTACTAACATTCTTATACACCTCCACCTTTATTATATGTTTTACTCTTCTATCAGTCAATGTAAATTTTCTTATTTAGAGATTTTTTCGTTATATATTGTTTCTTTTTCTATTTTCAACAATTTTATTTTGAGTTATGCATATAATATCAATGTATAAGTCAGCTTTTTGTAGCGACACTATTTTACTAATGCCGCTACATGAAATATTACAATAAATAAAAACTTCTAATTCTTTTTTCTTCTATCTCTCCCAATCCATCCTTCCTGTCACATTCAACATCTTTTCTTCTCGGAAACTGAGCATCTTTCCATTAGTTCCACCGACAATGATATGATCCAGCAATTCTATCCCCAGTAGCTGTCCGCACTTCTGCAGCTTTCTCGTAACAATCATATCCTCTTTTGACGGTTTCACATTGCCACTGGGATGATTATGAAGTCCAATGATTGCAGAAGCATTTGCCAGAATACTGCTCTTAAAAACTTCTCTGGGAATTACCAAAGATGCATTGATTGTTCCAACACTGACCAGATTCATATTGATTACCTGTCCATTATTTTTCATATTCAGGATACAAAATACTTCTCTGTCATATTGGGATAACTCCTTCGCCATCAATTCTACAACAGCCTGTGGACTATCCAATATCTGCTCACTATAAAGAGATGGTTCTCTTACCAGACGGATATTCACAACTTCCAATTCATTCTCCATCCTTCTGATCTCCTTTTGGAAATTCTACAACCAGAAGGACATTACTCTCTGAAGATTCCACATATGATTTCAATTGTGATAATGTCATTTTCAAATATTTAGGTTGTTCCACCATAATCTGCTCCTTTCGTTTCTTCTATTGCTTCTGTTTTTCCTGACAAATAGCTTATCACTTTGTTTGTCTTAATGCTTTTCTGTAACTCACTGATAATACACAAATCTGCTACATTCACTCCCGGCAAAGCAAGCATCTCATCCATCGTCATATTGACAATCTCTTTTTCCGTTCCATACCCAGCATCAAATAAACGCTGTAATACTTTTACTGCTTTCTGATTTTTTCCCATTTCATCATCAAAGGGCAGCTTATCGCCGCCCTTTGTTTTACTCCTCCTCTTCTTTCTTTTCTTCAATTCCTAATCTCTTAACCTGTTTCTTTTTATTCCAGATACGAACTCCCGTGATTCCGGCTGCTGACAATACCAGAATGGCTATCCATAAAGCTGCATTTTCCGTATCTCCTGTTTTCGGAGGGTTACTGGTCTTTGTAGTAGTACCCGGTGTCTCTGAGGTTGGTGTTTCCGGTACTTCTTTGATGGTTACAGTCTGACCTTCATCGTTGATGTCCTTATGCTCTGTTACCTTTTTCGGTTCTTCCGGATTTGTCATATCATACAGTTCTTCAAAGGTTACAAGCTGCTTTCCTCCAAGCGTGCTGCCGTCGAAAGTAAACTCAATCTGCACTTCCATGTTTTCCTTATCCGCTGTAAATTCATAATCATTGGTAACTTCTTTGCCATCAATGAGCAGCTTTGCATTTTCTGCCTTAACCATCTGCCAACCAGACAACTTGTAGTTCGTACCGATTTCCAGTCCTTCTAAAGTAACCGTATCCACAATCGTCAGATCTTTTCCGGCTTCGATTTCTTTCTTACCATTCTTATCCGTTGCTGTGGTATGAATCAAAATCTTTCGCTCGGTAATCAGGACTGTCTGACCTTCATCATCAATGTCCTTATGCTCTGCAACTTTTACAGGTTCTTCCGGATTCTTCAGATCGTATAATTCTTCAAATGTAACCAGATTCTGTCCGCCAAGTTCTGATGCATCAAATATATAAGAAATTTCTACCTTCATTTTTTCATTGTCAGCAACAAAGGTATAATCACTCTCCACACACTTTCCATCAATGAGCAGTTCTGCATTTTCCTCTTTCAGCATCTGCCAGCCTTTTAACTGATATTTTCTTCCTTCTTCCAGACCGTCCAGAGTAACCGTATCTACAATCGTTACTTTCTTTCCTGCAACAATTATTTTTTCGCCCGTTTCTTTATCCGTTGCTGTTGTATGAATAATAATCTCTTTTTCATGCTCATCGGTCAGTGTTCCAAGGTCGATTGTTACTTTATTTCTGCTGACAACAACTTCAAATGCCGGAATCAGCTTCATACCTTTGTTGGATTCACAAGCTAACTCCTCAATCTCATAAGTGTCATAAAGTAATGCACCTTTACTGTCATCCGGCTCAGAAGTTCCGAACCAGATTCCGTCCTCACTGGATTTCCCGGCATTTGTATTTCTCTTATGAGATGCCCAATTGGAAGCAGTTGAAAACTGACCGTTCTTATCTGTCACTACGATATGGCTCTCTCCGGTTGTTTTACTTGTAATCTTAAAAGGAACATTTGCAAGCCTCTTATGTGTACCTGCTCCAATCTTTACTCCTTCTAAATCTCCACGTTTAATCTGGTTGTAAATGGAATGGCTTTCGTCTGTTAAATCTACGATTTTTCCATTTTCCGTAATCGAAAATTCAATCGCTTTTGCCCCGTCAGTCAGATAACCTTCCGGTGCTTTGGTTTCTTCCAGTTTGTATTTACCATACGGAAGTAAATCTGCCGTCGTTGTTGCAATTCCGTCAATCCCTGTCTGAATCGTCTTAACTGTCTCGTTCTTTTTGTATAGCTTTCCTTCTACCAGAACCGAATTTTCGTTCAAAGAAATAATTGCAAATGCAGTATCTTTTAATGTGGCACTTCCATGTGCTTTGGTATCTTTTGTCTCTAAATCACGTTTCTGAATCTTCACACCACCTCGGATTACCTGGTCAGATACGGAATACTGGTTGCTTCCGGAAAGAACTGCAAGTTCTCCGTCCTCTGTGATCTGTGTCAGATACATTCCTTTTATCTGTTCTGTACTGTCTCCTGCCTGCATATAAGCTCCGTCCAGTAAATATCCGTCTGGTGCTTTTGTCTCCTCAACAGTCAGTGTTCCAAGTGGTAAAACGTTTTTTTCATTCTGGATGTAAAATACATCTCCGGATACTTTGTAAGCATCTGCCAGTTTTGTCACATAATGAACAGTTCCATTACTGTCTTTTTCAGCTACCGTCTTTGTAACCCAGGTACGTATTGCTTTCTCTGGTAAATTGTCTTTTGTATAAAGTCCGTCATAATAATGCCAGGTAAACTCTGCTCCTGCCAATGCAGCATCACCCTGTGCAGTTGCTTTTCCTGTCTCCATATCAATCTTGAACAGGTCTACCAGTGTCTCTGTCACTTTCGGAACATCGGAAACATTTAATACGGCTTTTTTTCCGGCTTCAACCTTCAGACTGTGTACTGTCGTATCCAGCTTATATCCCTTCGGTGCAGAAAGCTCTTTGATGTAAACATTCCCTGCAGTCACTTCAACCTCATTTGTCTCACCATTCTCATTTGTTGTAAGTGTTCCAATCTGATTGCTGCAATTCTGGTCTGAGAATATGCCAAAGGTTGCTCCGGCAATGGAATACATCGCATTTCCATTTGTGACAATCTCATTGGTGGTTGTCTTTTTTACCTTCGCATTTCCGACATTCAGTTCTGCCCAAAACTGTCCGATGTCCTGTCCTTCTCCGGTGTAAATGTAACCGCCGCATTTATATCGTCCCTTATTTGCCTTCACAAATGATTTTGCTCCGTCATACACCTCATTCTGAATATCCTGTGAAATCTCGGAATAGACTACCCGGACATTATCACACTGCCAACCCAAATGCTCACTTAAACGCTGCACACAAGACACTGTTCTAAGAGATATGCCTGATTTCTACTCAGGTTACTGTGACTGCCTGCATACTGTTTCATATACTCAAGCGACAATGCCACATCTTCAATCTGATCTGCACTCATGCTGGCACTTGCATCATGTCTGGTTTTATACCCATTCTTGAATCCAGTGTTAATATCTACACAATAGGCGGTTTCGCCTTCTACTTTCATGTGTCCTTCGTTGAAAGTGCTTTTAATTGTTCCGTCATTCATCAAATGTTCTACATGTCCAACTCTCTCTGCGGATTCTGTCCAATACTGTGTTTCCGCTGCTTGAACCGATGTGATCGGTACTGCAGTTAAAATCGTGGTCAGGGTAAGAAGTCCTGTACACACTCGTTTCCATATCTTCTTCATTTTCTACAATTCCTTTCTTTTCAATCAAAAAAGACGTCCATCTGGAACGCCTGTTGTTGCTTTATGCTGTTTACTCCCTGCTGTCATGCAGGGTATGGGAATCTCTGACCTGCCGAAAGAGAAGAGGTTCCGGCTCCTTATTGTCTTTTCGGCTGGTAATCTGCTGGTAAACCAAAGGGGTAGGGTGTGGGGAGGGGAAAACAGAAAAAGGCTGATTTCTCATTGACCACCAACGGGTAGACTTTTCCCTTGGTGTCAAAATGCCTATCGTTCCCTGCTTTTTTCCCGTTTCCGGTATAATTCCAGTGCTTTGATAATGGTTTCTTCCATTTTCTGCTGTGTAGTTCCCGATGGAAAGTATTTTTTCAGTCGGTTCTTCGGGATTTTCCACTGCTCTACCTGATTTGGCTTCTCTTCTGACATAATCGACAGCAAAACATCTTCATTCAACCTGCCCTCTGCTGAAAATTTGCGGATTTTAATTGCCTGTGCATGACTTGGGGTACAAGCCTCCGACTCCATGGTGTCGTACAATATCTCCTGTTCCTCTTTCGGCAAATAAGACAGCTCCACCGCCGGACGCATGGCAATTTTCTTGTTATCGACCATATCAAGAATTTCCGGTATTAAGTAGGTTAATCGAATATATCTTCTGATTTGGTCTTTACTTTCTCCAACCTCCTCACCCAATAATTCATCAGAACGTTTCCCTTTCAACTTTGTCGCCAGTGGCGACGAAGTTAAATCAGTTCTTTGTCCCTGTCTTTTCATGACATCTAACTTCATTTTGTAAGCAAATGCTTTTTCTGATGGTAATATTTCTTCCCTTTGAAGATTGCTGTCAACCATGACAATAACTGCTTCGTCATCACTGAGATTTCTTACAATACAAGGTATATTTTCTAACCCTGCCAGTTCACTTGCCATTTTTCTACGGTGTCCAGAAATCATTTCATACCCACCTGTTGGCTTCTCTCTGACAAGAGCAGGAACCAATACACCATGTTCTCGAATACTTTCAATGGTCTCCACCATTTTGTCATCCATTTTTACTTTAAATGGATGATTCGGAAAATCACTGATGTCATAAACAGAAATATTTTTTACATGCTCCTGATTCTTCTGGTCTCTTTCTTCCTGCGTGGTAAAAAGGTCATCGGCTGAGGGAAGATTCATGTTTATTTCTTTGCTTTTCGCCACACTGAATCACCTCCCTCGTAAATTCTACATACGCCTTTGCAACAGTTCCATTCTTGTCGTACTCATAAATGCTCTGTCCTGCTGCACTGCTTTCTGCCGCTGTGATAGCCACTGGAATAACCGTTTTAAAAATTCGGATATGTTTTCCGTAATTTTCTCGAAGGCTATCCTCTGTTGTCCTTGCAAGTTTTGTCCTCATATCTGCAAGTGTTAGCAATACTCCATCAATCTTCAGATTAGGATTTAGCTGTCTTTGTACCTTACCGATTGTTTTCATCAACTGCGTCATGCCCTTTAACGGAAGATAATGAGCCTGAACTGGAACAATTACACTGTCTGCGGCAGCTAACGCATTGATGGTCAACATACCAAGGCTAGGCATACAGTCAATCAGAATATAATCATAATCTTTTTTCAAATCTGACAGATACAGCTTTAGTGTCTGCTCTCTGCTCATGGCATTTACTAATGACATTTCCATGCCTGATAACTCGATGTTGGTCGGAATAATGTCTACTCCTTCTTCATGGTGCAAAATGCCTTCATTATACACAAACGGTTCGTCTTGTAATATTTTCTTCATTTGCGTATCCAACGTAATCGGAAGATTATCTGCATCAGTCCACCCTAAAGCGGTTGTTAAGTCTCCCTGTGGATCAGCATCGACCAATAATACTTTTCGCCCCTGATGTGCAAGACCAATTCCCAGATTTAATGTCGTTGTGGTCTTTGCTGTTCCTCCTTTCTGATTTGCAAGGGCAATTACTTTGCACTTGGTCATATGATTTCCTCCTTCCTCGAAAAATTTAATAGCCAATCCTTTTTACGGGACTGGCTATGTATAAAAATGAGCATGAAAAAAGCCGATTGATTCCTGATTGAACCAATCAGTTATGTATTTACTCTATGCATATGGAACGAACCATTTAAGCGCTTACTAAAAAATAGGGAGTATACACACAATCAATTGGTAGTGATAAACTCCCTATGTATGGATTGATTTCTTCCTACATATTGAAAATAATTATTGCAAGTATAAACTTTGTCAAACAAAACTTAAGCTGTCTGCGTAAAGCAAACAGTTTGCTTAGGTTTCCTATTTCTCGCAATTCTCCTGTAATAAATAATTTTCGCCTTCCAACTTGTAAAAAACATTTTTTTTGAACTCTTCCGGATATGTGTCTATTCCAGTTGTTAATATTATTTGATATTGGGTTTTCATTTCTTCCGTATATTTATCAGCCTCTGCCAATAAACCAATATTTTTAATTAAATTTTCTTTGTCAATTCCCTCCTTATTGGGTGTATCAATCATTAAAAATTGGGGGAAATTAGCTTCATTTTTTAAACTTTCAATCAACATTGTCAAAAAGTACATTAACCTTTTAGGAACAGCTGCACTTCTTTCACGATATGCTCCCAAATTTATATGAGGCATATAATCCTCTCCTATATACGCAGAATAACAGTGTTCATCAGCACGTTTCATTAGACTAAAATAAACTTCGTCAAAATCCTTCTTCTTATTCAACATATCTTCTCTTGCAGCATTAAGGAAAGAATCTACCCTTATTTTTAAGCCTTCTACCTTATTTCTTAGCTGAATCACTTGAGAAGCAAGTGTTTCTCTTTTTTTGGCCAAATCTTTTGCCTGTTTTAACTCCAATATTATTCCATTTAATTCTCGTTCTCGCTCGTCAAGTTGACGAATATATGCTGAATTATAATTTGTTGCAATATCCTTCGTCAATTCATCAATATAAAGCCTTATTTTTTCAATAGATTGTTCTGCTTTTTCAATATGACCAATTATTATTTTCAATCGTTGACTTTTTCTTTCTAACAACTGTTCAAGTGACTGAATAGACTTTTTCTTTACTTTCAAAATGTCTAAGTATTCTTCATCCGTATAGAAAAATTTTTCATACTGTTCTTCTTCAATGTCGTTTCCACATATACATTTCCCTTTTTCACGTTCTACTTCTCTTAAACAGTAAGGGCACGTATTCGGAGTAAACAATTTCAACTTTTTATTAACAAGCCTAATTTTTTCAATTTCACTCAGTTCTTTTTCTGATTCATCAATCAAATACAAAATTTTATCAATAGATTGTGTTGTTAAATTTTTTGCAGATTCCCACTCTTCCAACTTATGTTGGTTTAATATTAACTCTTTTTTTTGTTGACCTATTAGTTGCCAAATTTCATCTGAATTACCTTGTTCTCTTGAAGCAATTTCTCGTTCGATTTGAACTTTCTCTATCATTTCCTGATTTTCTGATATCATTGAATTAATATGAACAACATTCGCCAAATCATAGTCTAAAACTTCTCCAAGGAATTCATCATAACTATCCATAACTGCTTGTGCTTTCTCAAGCTCTTTCATTGTTAATTTATACTGTCCCAATGTTGAATAATAATCATTGTACGTCTTCCCAAGCAAAATCTCGAATATTGCTTTCCTAATCTCAAGTGAATCTGACAAAAAATTAGAATTATCCGCTTCTTTATAAACTTTATCAACCTCCGTTTCTTGATCATGATAAACCAATCTCAATAAATCAGTAAAATTAAGTTTAAAGCTTCTTGTCCCTTGTACAATATCAAAAACGTTTATATTTAATTTTCCTAATATCCAATCAGAAAAAACCATAGTATGTTCATCACTTTGATTTCTTAATACACAAGTCTCCCTGACTTCCTCATCTTCTCCAACTACAAATATTAAGTTGTCTCCTATATAGCGTGTTAGCTCATATTTTTCATCATCAATTTCAATTAGTAATTCTACGTAATTATTTGTATCATAAAATATCTCATTATGTTTTTTTGAATCATTATCATCATTTTTATTAAATGCTTGTACTCTTCCTCCCAATCCATAATAAATCAAATTCATGAACGTGCTTTTTCCATGCCCATTTACGCCTTCCATTATTACGATTCCATCATTCAAATAAGGAGATTCGAAACTATATTTATCTCCACTATACACAACTCTTCTAATAGCTAATCTTCCCATTTTGACACCTCATCATATCCGAACACCTTTTTTTGCAATGTTTCCAATTTCAAACTTCTTATTCTGGGAATTAGTTTTCTTACAGTAAAACATCTATTTAAATCCTCATCCAATATTTTCATTTCTATCAGATTGTTAAATGCTTCGCTCTCTTTTAAAGTGACATTAATATTACTATTTTTAATACTTCTGGTCAGCTCAACCATATTTTGTTTTTCTAAAAAAAAGAGAACTCTCTTTATTACAGAAACATTTAATCTTGAATCGCAAAAAAACTTAATCGCTTTATCACTATCAAAAATATTTAGTTGACTATGATGTATTAATTTCTGTAGAAATATGATATTCTCTTCACTTTTTATAGCTTCTAATACTATTCCTAATTTTCTATAGTCTTCAAATGGTTTTTTGTCACAATCCAGAGCCTTTAAAATTGAAAGGAGTTTTATTGTAATAAAGTAATAATCTTCTTCAAGAATGAACATCATTCTTTTTTTACTATCCATTTACGTTTCCCCCTTCATCTAATGCCAAATAGCACTCTTGAAACAATATAATTATTGTTTTTCTTATCATATCTTGATCTTCAAAAGCTACATCGTATGTTTTAGCTTTATCTTGGATAAACCCATATGCTCCATGTGTTAGCTCTTCAATAAACACTTCTATTTCATCTTGTGTAAAAGCACTGTTTCGCTCCTTCAAGAATTTCTTTATTTTCTTCTGGCACGCTTTATATACTCTGTAATTATAAGCCTTTACCTGTCTATGATTTTGATGATGGCTTTGCTCATATGCACCATCAATATATTCCTCTTCCAGTTCTTCCAAAGAATCTTTTTCAAAATCTGGACATACGCACAAAAACTTTTCATTTATATTTCTTACATCATCACATTGTATATCATCCCATTTTTCGTACATTGGATCTAATTTCTCTTGTATTTTAGCCTCTTGTGCAAATTCTAAAAATAAAGATTTGATCTCCGCGACATGTACAATACGACATAAAAAATCATCTTCAAACTTTCTGGATTCTATCATATCTAGCATTTGTGCGACGATTGCAGGTATATATTTTTCATTCACATTATATTTAAGACATATCTCTCCCACTAATCTTTCGACATTTTTCCTAATTTCAATCTCATCAGCCTTTCCAAAATTCCATTCTATCAAATCAAAAAATTTTTTCCATTTTTCTTTATCCATAGAATCTAATATTTTTTCAAAAAGTTCTATATCTTCTTCTTTGTTGATATGCTTTTTATGTTGTTCTAAATAATATGCCCTAAAAACAGGCAGAACAAAAGGAAACGCTTCATCATATTTCTTTTCACACAACAACTGAATTAACGGTTCTTCTGGCAACGTCTCTTTTATTTTTTTTAATTCGCCAACTTTCTTTTCTTTTTTTATATTTGTATTTGTATAAAAAACAAATTTGATACTCTCAGACACTTCAACTGTACCATACCAAGTATCAAAGAAGATTCTTAAAGAATTCTTTACTTCATGACTGTTCATTGAAAAATCTGTTGAATACGATTTATTTTGTTCTGCCGTATAATTAGTGGTTTCATGCTCTACATCAACCTCTAAGACATCATCAATATGTTCAATAGTACAAAACACAGCCCTCTTATTCTCTAAAAGGGCCCCTAACAATCTCTCAGCAGCACGTATCTTTTGCAAACCAATGCCTTTGATACTTGAATCTGCATCTGTATTAATCTGTTCTGTCTGAAGTACTTCCTTAATCATCTTCTCACCTTTATATGTACATACTTTTACTGTTCCATTATGCTATTCTTAGCATATCATAAATCATAAACAAAATGAATACATCATAACATCAATTATATCAACAGAATACATATTATTTTTAAGTATCCCTCACAAATCTAATCATTATCTTGCATATATACCCTTACACGAATTTAGGTCACAAATCCGATTCGCATTATTCCGTCCAAACCGTGTTTTATATCCAAATTATATGGAAATATGGATCAAATGAACGTTTCAGCACTGAAAATAACTTGAAATCAGATTAAGAGACAGGTATTCTATAATATGCCTCACCATCTAACTTTTCTCTATTATAATCTCAATTTCTCTTTTCATCAATCGGAAAATACTTCCACGACAACTTACGAAAGGTTGGGGAATCTTACGCTATCATACATCAAAAGTTGGGAAAATATTGGGGAGTTACACTACTCCCCAACAAAATAAAACAGGCAATCTTCGCCTACTTATTTCAGAAGAATGAGGCGAAGTTTCACACGCCAGTTGGGGAGTTGAAATTCCCCAACTCACTCCCCAACTTTTACCCAATTCCATGCATAAATAGCGATAATTTACGATAAGTCAAAATTTATTCCCCAACACTAAAAAAGGTCCACCGGACCTTTTTGTCGCATGCTTGGCAACGCAAAAAAACCTTGAATCATCCCATTTTCATAGGAAATTCAAGGTTTTTCGTTGATTTACATGATAATAATACGGTTCAAATTCTTATGCGAACTGTAAGATTATGCGTTCATCTGTTTTGCAACTTTTGGATTACATTCCAGCCTGAGCTGCAACTTCTGCTGCGAAGTCGTCAACTTTCTTTTCGATTCCTTCACCAGTCTCGAAACGAACGAATTTTGTAACTTTAACGTTTGCACCGTTCTCTTTTGCTACCTTATCAACGTATTTTCCTACTGTAAGGTCGCTGTCCTGAACGTATACCTGATCAAGCAGACAGATCTCTTTGAGCTCTTTGTTCAGACGTCCGATGATCATCTTCTCGATGATGTTTTCCGGTTTCTCCGGGTTCTCTTTCTTAGCCTGAGCGAGAAGGATCTCTTTCTCGTGATCAAGGTAATCCTGAGATACTTCCTCACGGGATACATACTTCGGAGACATAGCTGCTACCTGCATAGCTACGTTCTTCAGTGCTGCTTTGATCTCGTCATTAACAACATCTGTATCAGCAACAACAAGAACACCGATACGTCCGCCACCGTGGATGTAAGGAACAACCACACCGTTGTCTGCTGCAACTTTCTCGAATCTTCTGATGTTCAGGTTCTCTCCGATAACTGCGATCTTCTCTACGAGAGCGTCTTTTACAGTCTTTGTTGTATCAGCTGCCCAAGCCTCTGCCATGAATGCATCAAGATCAGCTGCTTCTGAATCTACTACCTGGTTAGCAACTGCTTCTACGAATCCCTGGAACTCGTCGTTCTTTGCAACGAAGTCTGTCTCAGAGTTTACTTCTACGATTGCAGCAACTTTGTCATCTTTAACAACTGTCTTAACAATACCTTCTGCAGCGATTCTTCCAGCTTTTTTCTCAGCTTTAGCCTGTCCGTTCTTTCTAAGGAACTCTACAGCTGCGTCCATATCTCCGTTTGTCTCAGCAAGCGCTTTTTTACAGTCCATCATTCCAGCGCCTGTCATTTCTCTTAACTCTTTTACCATTCCTGCTGTGATTGCCATGATAATTTTCCTCCATTATTCATAATGTGTGTGTCACTGTAAGCAGTAACATATGCTTTTCTCTATAGAACTATTTCTATAAAGTAAAATGCTTCAACCTGATAATCAGGCTGAAGCATTTTCTTTCATATCAAGAACTGATATTACTCTTCTACAGCCTCTTCAGCTTCAGCTGCTTCTGCAGCCTCCTCGTAATACTCATCCTCAGCTGCACCCTGGTTTGCTTCGATAACAGCGTCTGCCATCTTAGAAACGATCAGTTTTACAGCTCTGATTGCATCATCATTACCTGGGATTACGTAATCCAGTTCTTCTGGATCACAGTTTGTATCACAGATACCGATCAGCGGAATTCCGAGTGTGTGTGCTTCCTGTACACAGATTCTTTCTTTCTTAGGATCTACGATGAAGATAGCGTCTGGCAGTTTCTTCATGTCTTTGATTCCGCCAAGGTTCTTCTCAAGCTTTGTCCACTCTTTTTTCAGTTCGATAACTTCTTTCTTCGGAAGTACTTCGAATGTTCCATCTTCTGCCATTCTCTCGATGTCTTTCAGACGTTTGATACGGCTCTGGATTGTCTTGAAGTTTGTAAGCATTCCTCCAAGCCATCTCTCGTTTACATAATACATTCCGCAACGCTCAGCCTCAGCTTTGATTGCATCCTGTGCCTGTTTCTTTGTTCCTACGAAAAGAACTGTACCGCCTTCTGCAGCGATGTCAGAAACAGCCTTATATGCATCGTCAACCATTCCTACAGATTTCTGCAGGTCGATGATGTAGATACCATTTCTCTCTGTGTAGATGTATGGAGCCATCTTAGGGTTCCATCTTCTTGTCTGATGTCCAAAATGAACACCTGCTTCCAATAACTGCTTCATTGAAATAACGCTCATGTTATTCTCCTCCATTTGGTTTTTTTCTTCCGTATGTTTTACTCTCCTTCGCAACCGGACGAAACTCCTGTCTCGACTTAGGCACCTTGGAAGGAATCCACATACGTGTTTTTTAGCAACGTTCGTAGTATAGCATAAAATAAGGGACGTTGCAAGAACTTTTTCCCACAACACCCCCATTTTTCAACATTTTTTGTTATTGTTCGTACTATGTGCGACCAACAGCCATTTTTATCCTCCATCGCAACAAAATGTGAATTTCCTATTCCTATACCAACTGAAACGCTTTCAGCACATACAGCCATCCTGTCAACGTGAATGCACTGAACAATGTTGTCAGCATCACTACACTTGATGATAAAACTCCTTCATGTCCCATATTCTTTGCCATAACAAAACTGCTTACTGTTGTTGCGGATCCAAGCATTACAAGGATTGCAATCAGTTCTTCCTGACGGAATCCCAGTTTCACAGCAATCGGAAGAAAAATTGCCACAAATACGATCAACTTCATAATTGTTGCTGTCACAGCCGGTTTGATCTTTCCAAGTGCTTTCCTAAAATCAAAGGTAGCTCCCATTGCCATCAGCCCCATTGGTGTGGACATTCCTCCAATACTTGTCACCGTTTTATTAAGAATTGCCGGCATTGGGATCTTGCAGGCTGACCAGATCAGACCAGCCACGATTCCAATGATGATTGGATTGGTTACGATTCCCTTTAACGTTTTTATCCATACAGCTTTATCAATTGCCTTTCGTTCCGGATGGAAAAAGGATAACACGATAACTGCCATCACATTATAAAGTGGTACACTTCCAATGATCATAAGTGGCGCCATCCCTGCATTTCCATAAATATTCTGAATAAATGCAATTCCAAGAAGTGCTGCGCTGCTCCGGTACGAAGCCTGAATAAATTCACCCTGGATGGAACGGTCTTTCCAGATGCAAGATACCAGCGCAGCAATTGTAATGCAGATAAATGTTACTACAAAGCAGAAAATCACAAACCTGATATTCCACACTTCTTTAAAATCAACCTTTGCCAGGTCACCAAACAACAATACCGGCAATGGAATCAAAAAGACAAATTTATTCATCTTTGCTGCAAACTCTTCATCCATCCAGCCAAGCTTTTTGAACAGCATTCCCAGTACCATCATCAAAAAGATTGGTACGGTTGCATTCAGACTAAAAACTAAATTTTCCATTCTTCTCACCCGTGCCCTACTCTGTACGAAGTGCTGTCACAGGATCACTCTTTGCTGCTTTCTTTGATGGGATCAGTCCACCAAGTAATGTAAGGACAACACTTAATAAAATCAGTATGATTGCCGGAACAATCGGCAGAACTGCATTTACCTTCGCATTATCCGCCACACTGTGAATAATCGCATTTCCCGGAATCAGAAGTAATAAAGTCAGTCCGATTCCGATCAGTCCTGCACAAAGTCCGATAATAAATGTCTCTGCATTAAATACCTGTGATACATTTCGCTTTGACGCACCGATTGCTCTTAATATTCCAATTTCCTTCTTCCTCTCAAGCACACTGATGTAGGTAATAACACCAATCATAATGGAAGATACCACAAGAGAAATCGCTACAAATGCAATCAACACATAACTGATCGTATCTACGATTGTTGTGACAGAGGACATTAAAGTTCCAACTACATCGGTATAAGTAATGACCTGCTCATCCTTCCCTTCTGCCTCCATCCTGCTATTATAATCGTCCAGAATCTTTACTACTTGTTCCTTTCCTTCAAAATCCTTTGGATAAATGTTAATAGCAGACGGGATTGCAAAATCTACATATCCCAGTTTCTGCAGATTACTATCATAAGAAGCCAAGCCTTTCCCACTCATTGACATCATAAGCTCCGCCAGGTCATCTTCCGTCATATTCATCTGAAATGCATCTGCAAATGCTGCCGGATCAATCTGCATTGCATTTCCGAGGGTGTTCTGAAGCTGCGTTCCTACGTTGGTCATCATCTGCTTCATTGCAGATTCAAGCTCTGTTGTCATCTGACCGATAATCTGTGTCATTGCAGAGGACACCTGTGTCTCAAGTGCCTGACCAATGGAGTCTCCCAGAGTCCCCATTGCCTGATTCATATAATTTCCGATAATTTTTGACACCTGGCTTTCCAGCTGATCCATATCGATCATTGCTGACAGACCTTCCTGAAACTGCTTCTTTCCATCATCTGTTTGCAGATAAGCCATGAAATGTTCTCCCATCTTAGACGGATCCGGAAGACCATTCTCTGAAGCATATGCCAAATAGCCTTTCACAAGGTCATCTGATAGTTTCTCAAGCTGTTCCGGTGTTATCTCAATCTTCGGATCTTCCGGTATAACTTCTGACATCCAATCTGAAATTATTTTCTTCGCTTCATCCGTCTGAAGATATTCCATCAAATATTCATCAAATTGATCCGGATCTGTATATCCTTTTTCCGTAATATACTGTTCGTATCCGGCCATAATATTTTTGATCAATTCCTGTATTTTCTCAGTTGTAATCGTCACCATTCCGCTTGATTTCATGATATCTTTTATATTGTCAGAAATAATCTTTTTTGCTGCATCTGTCTTAAGAAATGCTGTAAAATCCTCTCCAAGACCTGAATAATCTGCCTCTGGATGTGTCTTTGCATACTCCTGATATCCCGTCAGCAGTCCACAAGCCATCTGTTTCATACCATCCGGTGATACCTTCAGATCCAGATTCGAAACGATCTCTCCCAGATTCATCTGCGGCATTCCGGAAAGATCTAAGTTCAGAGAATCTGGATTCACAAGTCCCGACAGATCCAGCGTATTACTTCCTGTCTGAAATGCTTTTGACAAATTCATAGATTCACTGAGATTTAACGAATTCCCAAAATCCAGAGAATTTCCTAAATTGTTCATCGCACTTGCGTCAAATCCAAATGCTTTCTGTAGTGCTGCTTCGTCAACCGTAAATAAAGAATCCATGGCGAATCCATTTTCACTGTCTTTCTCTCCGAATTTTTTATTTGTAAATACATTAACATCCGGATTTGCCAGCTGCTGTTTCACAATCTCACTTTTTGCTGCCTGTTCTGCCACATGTTTCGTCAATGATGTCGGATATGCAATTCCCGGACTCAGAGAGGAGGCTTTCGCATCTTCAGCGGGTTTCACAATTCCAACCACGGTAAGATCTTCCCCATTCGCTACAAGTGATTTCATATAATCTTCATTATCCGTCTTATCTTTCCAGACCTGATACTGACTGTCATACTCATAATAATCCGAACTGTTCACAAGCTTGAACTTTGTTCCGATAATATCATCATAAGAATAGGTTCCCAGATCATCCGGTGTAGTAACATTTTCCTCTTTCATAAATGACTGGATCATCTCATCAAGCTCCAGCGGATCACGAAGTCCCAATGTATAAAGCATAAAATCACTCATTCCGCCATTCGAAGTCAGAACCACAACACATTCATTATATCTCTCTGGCCAATGACCCTTTTCCACTTCATACTGATTTTCATAAAGTTTACTGCTCTCCGGCATCTCATAAAAAACATCTGTACTCATCATAGATGACATCATACTATTTGTACTTATAGAAGAACCCAATCCCATAGCTGAAAAGGATTGATCTGGATTCACCTGACGGATACTGTCTTTATTTTCTTTATAAATCTGCGGAGAAACGCTGTACTTATATTCTATAGCATTCGTATATTGTTCCACTCCACTCTTGCCAGTATCAAGATACTTCTTCAAAGCACCAAGGTCATTTGAATCCATTGTGGAAAACATATTCGTCACCATCTGAATTACTTTAACCTGATCCTTTGACTTTTTCTTTGTATCTGACTTCTCTTTGTCTGTTTTTTTATCGTCCGCAGAAGCACTGTCCATCCCGACCATCATGGATGTCAGATCAAAGCCTGTACTTTGTATCTGTAGAGGATATTCTGAAAGCGTCTCTTCCTCTACGTTCTGAATATATTGATTCACACCTGTAGATAGAGACAGAATTAATGCAATTCCGATAATTCCGATTGAGCCTGCAAATGAAGTCAGAAGCGTTCGTGCCTTCTTTGTCTTCAGATTGTTAAAGCTCAAAGCTAATGCTGTCAGAAATGACATCGAGGATTTTCCCATATTCCTGTGTTCTGCCACTCCCATCGTCGTTTCATCTACTTCAAACGGATCTGTATCTGAACGGATCACACCATCTTTTAATGTAACGATTCTTGTCGCATACTGCTCCGCAAGCTCTGGATTATGTGTAACCATAACCACCAGGCGGTCCTTCGCTACTTCCTGAAGAAGATCCATGACCTGCACACTTGTGTCACTGTCCAGTGCACCTGTCGGTTCATCTGCAAGCAGGATATCCGGATCATTCACTAATGCCCGGGCAATCGCAACACGCTGCATCTGTCCCCCGGACATCTGACTTGGTCGCTTGTGAATCTGCGCACCTAGTCCAACCTTTTCAAGCGCTTCTGTCGCACGTTTCCTTCTCTCGGACTTGCCAATCCCCGAAATCGTAAGTGCCAGTTCAACATTTGCCAGAACAGTCTGATGCGGAATCAGATTATAACTCTGGAAAACAAATCCAATCGTATGATTACGATAAGAATCCCAATCTCTGTCCTTATATTTCTTCGTTGATATTCCATTGATGATCAGGTCTCCGCTATCATACCGATCCAGACCGCCAATGATATTCAAAAGCGTTGTCTTTCCCGAACCACTCGGTCCCAGAATAGCAACAAATTCATTATCTCTGAGATTCAGACTGACATCATCCAATGCTTTCTGTATCAGATTACCTGTTCGATATTCCTTGCAAATATGTTGTATCTGAAGCATGCCTTCTCTCCTTTTCCAATCACTATTCAGCCATTATTTTACTATTCTACACCCTGCTTGGATGAATTGTCATTCACTTTATAAAAATTTCAAGAATTCATAACTCCTCCCTAACTCTATGGTTCTTCCATATTACTATCTTTTTTATAGGTAAACTGTGAATTTCAAAGTTTTTTCTTGATTTCTACACATTTTTTTGGCATAATGTGGTTAGATAATATGTAATACGCGAAAACATTGGAGGAATTTATCATGAAAACATATGAAAAACCTGTTGTTTCCGTTGACACTGGCCTTGCGGAAGGAGTATACGCTGCAAGCGGTGCTAAGGGAACATTAAATGTTACTTATCATGGTGTCTGGGATCGCTGGGGTACTAACGGCGGTAAAGGTCTTGCCATGGCTGATTGGTCAGACATTGACGGAACTATTACACTCAACATCACTTTTAATGACACCGTAGATCAGGCAGAGACAGACGATGCATCTGTTCAGACATCCTGCTCAGGAAAAACCGCAACATTTACATTTGCAAGTACCGCAAGTAATCCATTAACAATCGGAATCCATCTGAATCACGGAACATCTATTGATGATCTTAAGATGACAGGATTCACTTATTCTGTAAACTAACTCTACAACTTCACTTTAAAAAAGTGGCTGTCAAACGACAGCCACTTCATTTTTTCTATCTAACTTTCATATTTTTAAGTTCGCAGGTAATGATCCCTGCTCCATTCATTGACTTGCTTCTTATTTTAGAAATCCTTTATCATCCGATCAATCTCGCTCTTCTCCAACACCTGACACTTTTTCTCCCTGATTGCATAAACCCGGGTACAGATATTCAATACCGTCGGCCGGTGTGTTGTCACAATGCAGGTTCTTGGATAAGTATCTGCCATAATATTTTTCAACACTTTTCTCTCTGTCGCCACATCAAGTGCCGAAGTTGCTTCATCAAGTAAAAGAATCGGAGATTTTCGAAGCAGTGCTCTGGCAATGGACAACCGTTGTGCCTGTCCTTCGGATAATCCGCCGCCTCGTTCTTTAATCTTGCTTTCGATTCCGTCCGGAAGCTTTTCCACAAACTCCCACGCATCTGCAAGCTTTAACGCCTCAATGATCTCCTCATCTGACGCATCCGGTTTTACATTCCGCAGGTTCTCTGCAATCGTACCGGAGAACATCGTATTCCCCTGTGGAACATAGGAGAACAGTTTTCTGGTGGACGGAGACATCGGCTGCTTTTTCTCATGGTCTTCTCCCGCACAGACATCCGCTGTTCCGGACTGTGCTCGCAGAAGAGATAAGATCAGACGAAGCATTGTTGTCTTTCCCTCTCCGGAAGGTCCTACCAGTGCTACAATCTCATGAGGATAAGCTTCCACATCTGCATGTGCAAAAACTTCTGTTCCGGACTCATATGTATAGCTGAGATCTTTCATTGTCAGTCCTATGCCTTGTCCGCGATATTCCTTTGTAAATTTCTGAACAACATCATCCTGACTGTAATCTTCCTGTGGCATCTCCACAATATCCATCAGACGCCCCGCTGAGATTGTGAGAGAAATGGCTGACGGCACCAGACTTGTCAGGGAGTTCACAGAACTTGTCAAGGTTCCTGATAAAGACAAAAACATCGTCATCGTTCCATAACTGATTACACCGCTCCACACACGGTAAATTCCCCATCCATAACAGCTATAGGAAACAATAAATCCAACCAATGACATCAGAACAGAGGTCAGCATCGACATTTTCTGAAAATCGAGACGCATATCGATATACTCCTGCTGCAGTTTTTTCAGCCGTTCAATGTAAAAATGAATCAGATCAAATGCCTTGATCGTCTGTATGTTAGAAAAAGATTCCTGGTTAAATCCATACAACTTCGCATTCATTGCTGCACTTCTCTGATTGTTATTTCGCATTCTCCGAAGCAGTGGTCTTGACATCAGTGCACTGAACGGGATTCCGATCATAGCAAATATTGCAAAAGTCGGATCATAGTAAAGAACCACTGCAAGCGCACTGAAAAATTTCACGGTATAAATGATCAGATTCGGCAGCCAATTCAGAATACCGGAAGAAATATTGGACGCATCAGAACTCCATCTCGTCACCAGATCTCCCGTATGATAAGCGGTCAATGACTCCCAGTCTGTCACAAGCATCTTAGCAAAGATATCATTCTTTATCTCCGTATCAACCTTCAGATTCACAAAGGTTGACGCATAACCTGTCGCCTGTGAGACAAGAATATTAGCAACCGAAAAACCGATCATAGCTGCAAATGTACTCAATAGCTTTCCTGTCTGATGACCGGTGATAATATCAACCAGGTCTTTCGAGATCAAACTGGATACCAGAGATACACCGGTTCCTGCAACACCAAGCAGTGTGTAAAGAAGCATTGCTTTCCAGTATCGTTTTGCATACTGTCCGATCCACAGCGTCTGTGTCCACATCTTCTGAAGCGTACCCTCTTTCAAATGTTTCTGAATCTTTTGAATATATTCTTTCATCATGCTTCTATTTCCTCGTTCTTCTCGTCAATCCACTTCCCGATCACCTCTACCGCTGATGGATTCTTCGTACAAAAGAGCTGCGTGATCCATGTTTGTTCTGCCATCTGCTCTGCGAATTCAAGATTTCCTGTTGCCATCTGCTCTGTCCAGGCTGGTGAGATCATCCTTTGAGTCACACGCAGTACCTGTTCAAATGGAGACAGTTCTTCTACATGATCCTCCTCGTCTCTTTCAAGAAGAATAATTCCACCGAGCTCTATTGTCCCTGTTGTACATAAGCCAGAAGTACCACACCACGGAATCCCATAGATACAATACCCGTCTCCCTTTTCTTTTTTTCCGATGAGGTTAAGATCTCCATTCAGATACGGTGTGCCTGCATATTCATGCCAAAGCGCTGTATGTGTAGATTTTCCCTTTCCTGAATGCCCGGAAAAAAGCCATGCCTGTCCCCGATACAATATAGAAGCCGAATGTAGCGCATAATATCCATTTTTCTGGGCATACAATAAAAAGACATGACGAATCACGTGAAAGAGATTCTCACAATAAATCTCTTTCTCTGTCTCAGCAGCTCTTTCTGCCTCTAAGCTACAATAAATCCGCACATATCCTGCATCTTTCGTCACGTAAACTTTCTGAATATTCTTCATTGTCGGAAAGTGAAGCTCATAGATTCCTGCCAGATCGAGGACTTCCAGCTCTTTATTCTTTAAAAGTAATTTACCATTGGAAGAAAACGGTGGTATCCCATAAAGTACCTCAATCCTCTGCCCTGATGCCAGCTCATGATTGGAAGAGAATTCTTCCTCGATATTTTCAAATCTATCTTTACTCAGAAATGGCTTGAATTTTTCTGAAAAGAACTCTTCTCTTCCATAGAATCCAATTCTGAGCATTCCAATCTCCATATTTCCCCAAAGCGGTTCATACAATGGTCGCAGATCCTCATTCAATACTCCGAGTGTGAGTAGTTGATCAATAAATGCCTCTATCTGCTTTTCTACTTCACTCCGCTCATTCTCTTTTATTTCATAATACTGTATAACTGCTTTCAGTATCTCTTCTCTTTCTTTTGGATGCTCTAAAAAATTCCAGAGAAAGCTTCCGGTCTCGTTAAGCACCATCCCCTTTCTCTGATCTGCGATTTTCTGTCCATAAGGCATCAGATAATTCTTCTCTTTAATTTTTCTTAAAGCATATCCTTCCTGTCTTCTTAACATAATCCTTTAATTGCTTCTATTGTTCTGGTATATTCTCGTTCTACTGCTTCAAACATCTCTGTGCTGTTCTCTTTGATTTCTTTGTCTCGAAGCTCTTCTGTTAATGCAGAACTAACTTCAAATAACTTTGTAAATCCAAGATTCATACACACGCCTTTCAATGTATGTGCACTTCGGAATGCGAGTTCTGCATCCTGATTTTCAAGTCCTTCTTTTAATCCCTGGAAACTTGTATCATCCAAAAACTTCAATACAAATTTACGGACCAGTGTTTCACTTCCAAACCTTCTCATCACATCATCATAGTCGCTGTCCATTGCCTCATAGCATTCTTCTAAATTCATTTTTGTTTACTCCTTAATTTTCTTTTACCCTGTTTCTGAAAAAGAGTCTTTCATGCAATGCTTCCTGAACATTCATCTCACTGTCCTTTATACATTGCTGATTTTTATTCTATGTGATTTTCTTAGAAAATACAAGTAATCTCCCCTTTTCAAACAAGAATTTTCGAATAAAATCTCTTTTTTTTTAATTCCGACAATGTTATAATGAACTACTGCTTTTCATAAGCAGTGATTTGCAACGCTTATTAAATTTACAGGAACGTGATTTTATGAATACAAATGATTTATTTTCTCGGACAAATGGAACAGATACTCCTGACGCATACAAGTATGATCTGGAGCAATTGCTGAAAGATGGATATTCTATCCGTATTCATCCTCAGGGATACAGTATGTACCCTCTTTTCATTCCCAAAAGGGATGAAGCGGTGATTGAACCGGTTGATGTGAATACACTCCGACGTAATGATGTTGTTCTTTATCGAAGAGATTCCGGTATTCTTGTTCTTCACAGGATTTTAAAAACAAATCCGAAAGGAATCTGGCTCGTCGGGGATAATCAGACAGAAATCGAAGGTCCTCTTCGAACAGACCAGATCAAAGGTCGTCTCTGTCTTGTAATACGCAACGGACATGAAATTTCTGTCGGCTCTGTACCCTATCGTTTTCTCACTTCTTTCTGGCTCTTCCTTCGTCCTCTGCGTCCTTTCTTCTGGAAACTGAGCCATTTATTAAAAAGGTGAGACTATTCCTTTCTCCTGCAGGAAGTCTATTACTTCCTGCACATCCTGAAGTACTTCTTCCGCCCGGATTCCATATTCTTCACTTAACAGTTCTGCAAGAACTTTCACTGAATCTGCCTCTTCCACATGTTCATAAATCCACGCAGCCGATTCACTTAATGTCAGTACTTCCTGCGTTTCTTCAGCTTTTTCTCCGCATGGGAAAATATTATATTCATCTGCAATTCTTTTTAATATATAACCTTTTTCTTTTTTCACTTCTTTTCTCCTGATTTATTTCATGATACAATGAGCATTGATTATCATTTATTAACTGTATTTTACAAGGAAAGGAACCCTAAAATGAATCATCCGGAAACAACTTACCTTAAAATCCTCAAAAATGTCTGCTCTAGCTCTTTTTCACCCGTTGCACTTGCATCTGAAGATCTTCCTGAACTTACCAGCCTTGCTTTGAGACATTTTACAAGTCCTTTTCTCTTACCTTATATTAAAAATGAGTCCGCGCTCTCTACATTGAAACAGCAGACAAAGCAATTAACTCTGCAGTATTATCAATTAGAGCAGTTTACTCATAAAATAGTCCAAATTTTGGACAACGCACAGATTCCTTATATTCTTCTGAAAGGAATCAGCCTGGCTTCCACTTATCCGCAGGCTGAATATCGTAAACTGGGAGATGTCGATCTCTATATCCCTGATGCTGATGCATTCAAGAAAGCCTGTAAAATCCTGAGCAAAAACAATTTTCATCAAATTGAGGAGTTTAGTGATCATCATCTGACTTTCTCATATACTTTTCCAAAGATTCAAAAAAGTTTTCTTTTGGAACTACATTATCGAATTGTCGGAATGTATCAATACGAACCGGCCAACCAGCTGATCGATCAACTTTATAACAGCACTGCATTTTCTCCTGACCGACAACAGATTGGAACATACGATTATCCGGTACTTCCGCCGACAGAATATGTTTTTTATATGCTTCACCATATGCTGAAACATTATCTGTACAGCGGATTTGGTGTCCGGCTTTTATGTGATTTTGTCTTTTATCTGAGACAGCATGCTGATGAGATTGACTTTTCAAAAATCCATAACTGGTGCCGTCAATCAAAAATACTTCATCTATATGAAATTATTATCGAAAGCTGCCGGATCTATCTGGGACTTTCCGTCTGTATTGACCCGATGATTCATTATGATCCGGAATTGTGTCAACAATTTATAGCAAAAATCCTCTCAGATTCCGATACCGGAACCGAAACCACAACTGCACTTGTCGGAAGTACCTCTTATAAGAGAATCACTTTAGGCACTTATTTTAAAGAAGGACATTTTCAGATGAAGCTTCAATACCCATGTTTAAGCAAATGTGTCTTCCTTTGGCCTGTTCTGTGGGGAATCACTTTTTTCCGGTTTCTGCATAATACTTACAAAATACGAAATACAACATTATTTCAGACACTCCGGCAATTTAAAAAGACGAATTCACATACTCAGTTGATTCGTATTTTTGAAAATAGTGATTCGTAATACATTAGATATTTTTAAGAGAAGGGAACTTTTACAGCTATTCCCTTCTCCTGGCTTTTAGCTTCTTTAACATTGCTTTCAATATTTTCTCCAGCTCTATATAATCTAAACTCTTACGGTAAATAATCCATAACAGGAAATTTGGCACTACAGCACAAATTCCCAGTCGGATCATAAACTGGAAAAACACCATTCCTTCTATCTGGCTGCAGCATAAATCTGTTATCCCCCAGACTATTCCCATCACGATCAACTTGAGAGCATATCTCAAAAAGAATGGAAACACAGGCTTTTGGAGACGGTATTTATACAAGACATACGGCTCTACCCAAAGAGAAGTCAGTACTGTACTTGTAATCGTCCCTAAGAATACACCTGCTACTCCAAACTGAAATACAAACAAAATTGATGTGACCAGATTCAATATTGCCTCAATAATTGATTTATATCTGTCATACCAGAACAGACCCATAGACTCTTTAAAAATCAATGTTGCTTTTCTTGTTCCATTCAAAAAGAAATTAATACAAAGAATCAAAACAATCGGAAAATCAAACAGATACTTTCTGCCAAATGCAATCTCTACAAAAGGATTCAAAAGTTCCAACAGACAGATTCCTGCCACTCCATAAAGCCAGTGTCCCAAAAAGAACAATTCCCGAAAGATCCTGTGGATTTTTTCTTTCTCTTCCGTCTCCCCAAGATTCCCTACACTTGCTGCAACACCTTGCAATACCTGATCTAAAATCTGTCGAATAGAGCCTATGAGAAGATAATAATTGGAATAAATACCTGCACTGATCACCCCCACAAAACTGGAGATCAGAAGATTGTCTGTATTACTCACAACCACTGTTCCAATCTTATGCATCATCATTGCTTTCACATTTCTTACAATCTGCTGCTTTTCTTCTTTTGGAAGATGTCCATTACACGATTCTTTCAGATAAGGGAACATCTTGTCTGCTTTTCTTGACATGCATACATTTCCAAAAAAGGTACAGAACACTGCGATCATCAAAAACAAAATAAAGTTCTTCGTACATAACAGGATCACTATCTGACAGATATCCTGCAGCACAAGAAAGCCATTGTGATACAACACTGTAATATAACTCATCTGATGTGCATCTACAAGCGTTTTTTTGTAAATAAGCAGATAAGAAATCACTGAATTCAACAGATATAGAAGATAGATCAGAACTAAATGATCTACATCCGGACGGTCTTTCATCAAAACATCCAGAAACGGAATGAGCAAAAGTCCTGCGATCAATACAATTGCCGCAGTCACCCGATAAAACAGACGAAAAAGCCGCATCAATATCTTCTGTTTTTCGTAATCTTTTCTTGCGATTGGGCCATATAACGCATAAGTGATCGCTGTACCTACGCCCAATTCAGAAAGGGATAATATATTTAAAATATCCGTGAACAGGCCATTAATCCCTACATACCCCTCACTCAACGTTCTGGTGAAAACAACTCTGGTAAAAAATCCCATCAGAATAGCGCTCACCTGGGCAAACAACGCTACAGACGTATTCATCATTGAATATTCGGTTCTTGATTTCTGTTTCACGGTTCACATATCCTTTCTTTTTCGTTATAATGAAATATAATGATGTGAGTGTCAAAAATAAATTTACCACTCACTGATGTAACTGGATTGCTTAAATGAATAAGGATGAAATTATCATGAAAAAAAGAATTACAACTATCTTTCACTACATTGTTTTTCTATTCTGTCTGACAGTAGGACTCTGCCTTTTATTTTTTGTACTAAAACAGCGGTATCACCCTGCTAAGTATACTCCGGCAAAGATTTCCGAATCTGCTGCCACACTTTCAAATCCATACTGTGGTTTTTATCAGTTAAATGGCTATGTGCTCTCTGATAGCACCTCGGCAGACATTGCTGCCAACTGGGGAGCAGAACGCTGTTCATCTGACCCGTATCAGGTTATGCTTTTAGAAATTAATCTAAAAGAATACTCAGGAACGGCAATCAGTCAGAAAGGGCTTGATGAGCTAAATGCGATCCTTGATGCCTGTACGGATGCAAAGAAACAGCTTATTCTTCGTTTTCTCTATGATTGGGATGGACAGGCTCTTTCCACAGAACCTGCAAATATATCGATCATTCAAAATCATATGAAACAAATTTCCAGTATTGTCAACTCACACGTTGATTGTGTTTATCTCCTGCAAGGTATTTTCACAGGAAATAACGGAGAGATGAATCATACAAACTTTGGTGCTCCTGAAAGTGTAAGAGTGCTGATGGAACAGCTCGCAGATGTCATTGACAATAAAATCTTTCTTTCGGTAAGAACTCCCGCTCAACTTCGAAGCATTCTTAAAAACAAGTCTGCTTTGGAAAGTTCGGAAGCTTACTCTGAAACATTGGCTTCCAGGCTTGGATTATACAATGACGGAATGCTTGGTTCTGTCTATGATCTGGGAAGCTATGATGATACTCCTTTTTCCGATCCACATGACCTGGAGGAGAAAGGAACCCGTGCAGAAGAGCTGCTCTTTCAGCGTCAACTCTGCATGTATGTTCCAAACGGCGGAGAAGTAACTGTGGACAATCCCTATAATGATCTTCCAAATGCTCTGTCTGATCTTGCTGTTATGCATGTTTCTTATCTGAATGCACAACATGACGCTGCAGTTTTAGATAAATGGAAAAACAGTATTTATACCGGGAGTGATTCCCTGTTCTCCGGAAAAAGCGGATATGATTATATCTCCGCCCATCTCGGCTACCGTTATGTACTGACAGGCTCAGATCTCAGTTACCATGCAATTCTAGACAATGCTGCTACACTGACTTTAAAGATCAATAACCGCGGGTTTGCTCCTGCTTATCGCTTTTTTACAACCACATTATATCTGACAGATCAAAAAACAAATAAAAAAACAAAAATTCTGACAACGATTGATAATCGCACAATCATCGGAGAAAATGATTCTGTTTTCACAATTGATCTGGATATACGCTCTATGCAAAGCGGATCCTATAATGTCACTCTGGAAATGAAAGATTCTTACACCGGACTTCCGATCCACTTTGCAAATCTCGGATATGAATCTTCTGAAGAGATTCCTGTTGGAACTCTGACTGTTCAGTGACATACACACTGATTCACTCTTATCCCCTGCGCAGAATTCCAAGAAACAACTTGGGGTCTGCGCCTATACCATTCTCCTTCTGTCTTTATCTTAAAACCATCTGAACTATAGTTCGTTTTTTTTCACCATTTCCAGTCCCTTTATTTTTTCTTTATCCAGTTTTAATATCTTTTCTCTAATCCAGACCGCAATTATTGAAATTGTCATCCGGAACATATAGATAATCGGCTTGAGACCGGAGTGCATACTCTCTCCTTCCGTTCTTGCATGCATTACTGCCGGAATTTCGCGCACTCTGAAACCTAAAAGAAGCATTTGCATAATCATATTTGCATCTGGATAACGATCATCAAAGTTATTGTATTTTGAATAAAAAAGCACTGTTCTCCAGCTCAATCCCTGTAATCCCGTTGTAGGATCCATGATTTTCTTTCCCGTTCCAATCCAGATCATTTTTCGAAATAATACAAATGCTACTTTTTTCGCTGCTGAAACTGAGAACGATGCACTTCCTTCCATAAATCGTGATCCTAAAACAATATCCGGGAAATTTCCGTTTTCGTCTTTTTTCTGTAATTCTTTATATAAATGAAGGACATTTTTTACATCGTGCTGTCCATCTGCGTCCATCTGAATTACATAGTGATATCCTTTTCGTATAGCATATTTATACCCTAATTGAAGACCACTTCCATATCCAAGATTGAAAACATGTGTGACCACCGTATGTTTTCGTGCCTTTGCCACCCAGTTTGTAGCATCTGAAGATGCATCATTCATCACGAGAACATCCGCTATTGATGCTATCTCCGGATCTTCCAGCTGGTCAAGAAGCGTCACGATTGTCTTTGCTTCGTTGTAAGCCGGTATAATAATTAAAACTTCTTTTTTGTTCTTCATCTTTTTCTACTCTTTTCCTGATTCATCCTGTTTCTTATAAATGAATTGATAAACTTTAATTCCAAAACAAAGATTTGATATCTGGCTTTTCCATTAACAATGCCTCTGCTGATCTACATCCATAAATTTTTCTTTGTCTTTCATTTTCTAAAAGTTCTTCAATCTTCGTACTGACTGATTCCGGTGTTAATGCACAGACTGAGCCATCCACTCCGTCTTTCACTTGTTCTCTGTTTCCATTGCAATCAGACACTAAAATCGGACACCCCAGTATCTTTGCTTCCTGAACTGCAATACTTTTCCCTTCAAACCGTGTTGCATGTACATAGAGATCGCACTGTGCATAATAAGGATATGGATTCTCCACAGCCCCTAAAAGAATAAAATCTTTTTCTAATCCTAATCTGTTAATTTGCCGTAGGAGCACCTCACGCAGTTCCCCTTCGCCAAGAACATACCAGCGCGCCTGCACTCCTTTCTCTTTTAGAAGCTTCATTGCATCAATTGCAATTTCATAAGCTTTTTGTGAAGTCAGTCTCCCGACTGTCAACAGTCTCCATCCATCATACTCGTCTGAAAAGCCACCATCGGCCTTTGCTTTTTCTCTGATTCCTTTTTGATCGATCAAGTTCGGAAAAACCATTATCCTTTCCTTACATTCCGGATATACTCTTTCCAAACTGTTTCGTACTTCTTCAGACACGGTAAAGATCCGGTCAAAATCCTGATAACAGTTTTTATCTAACCTTCTGGTATATCCCGCATATGTATAATCCACATGTAGAAATGCTATTTTTCTTTTTGCATTCACGTGGTCATGAACATAATATGTTGATCCGCCTTCCAAATACGCAACCGCTAGATCATAAGTATCCTTTAGTTTCATTCCACTGTCAGACATAACTCTCCACAGAAGTTTATCAGGATACACTTTTCTGCTTTTTATCATTTGCATCAGACCTTTCAACAAATATGGTATATTTTTGAATACCGCTCCTTTTTGAAAAAGTCTGCAGAAAATCTGATGATTTAACGTCTTCTTTCCTTCTTTTGAGAGAACTGACATATTTGAATAATTCTGATTCAGTACTTTTACATATTGGGGAATCTGACTGATCAATTCACCCTGATTTAAAAGAACATATAAGGATACTTCATACTCTTCTTTCGGAAATTCTTTCAGCAATTCCAGCAATGCCTTCTCCGCACCTGCGCATCCCAATGTATTGATCACAAATAAAACTTTCTTTTTTCTCATAATTCTTTTACTCAATGTCTCTTTTTTCTCTATCTGCTGTATTTTTCTCCTGCTTCAGTTCTGACAATTGTCGTTTCAAACTTTTAATTTCAGAAATCAAATATTCACTGTCATGATTTAAAAGCGAAGTCTGCATTGCAAGTTCTTGATTTTTCCGGATCAAGGAAGATACCTGAATACTTATAAACCATGCCCCGCTTACAAGAATGATTACAATTAACAAAGCAAATATAAATCCACATAAACTAATATGTTTCTCCAGATTTGTCGGCTTTAACAGAAATCCGCATACAACACACAATACCGATAAAGCTGCCCAGACTAGACAAAACTGCTCTGTCATTTGTCTTTTTGCCAAAGATACGACCGTCTTAAACAGAATAAACACACCCAATATAATCATAAATAATTTTAAAACATTTCCTATATCCATTTTTCATATCCTACCTTTTTGTTCTATTTCTTTCATTTTTCATATCTATCAAACACTTTTGATGACGGACATTTTTCGCTGTTCTTTTTCAAAAGTGTTCCTTTACAAAAAATGTGTGTATCCAGATTTTTTTCCACCCATCGAATCCGATGATATGCCATTGACCATCCTGCAAAGCTTCCAACAACCAATCCCATGCCATACCAGATTTCTGAAAGATGCGTCGCTACAATACTTGCAATCAGTGTAGTGACACAAAATGTTAGTCCTGTCATAACAGCACCTGTCAGGTCATTAAAGTAATAGAGGAAGATAATCTCCGCATACATCAAAAATAAAATAAAATATCCCGCTGATAACCCCGGATAGATCCGCATCGTCAATCCTCCAAATCCAAATCTCGGAAGAAGTATCATGCAGATTAAAAACAGAATCAGAGAAATAATAAACTGCACTCTTGCAAGACTCATCAATTCACTCCCAAGAAGTCGGAACATTCGTTTCTTCGTAACTTGTATATCAATTCCTCTTCCACCGATCACGGCCTCTGAATAAGCTTTATATCTCTCATGAAAATGCATCTCCACTCTGCTTATAAAAATAACACTGGCTGAAATGTTCGTAAACATTGCAAGGCACGATGCCATATCGTAGGACGTTGCACATACAAAACTCTTCACAACCGTCATATGCAGATCTGTCGTCCAAAACACAAAATTATGAATATATAATCCAAGTATATAGAGAAAATTAGCAATGACTAACTGCCAGTAATTTTTAAAATATCTGATTACTTTCTTATATTGTCCGCTATTCTCACGAAAATAGCTTCTTACTACTGAAAACTCCAATGCTGCAATCAACGTAAATCCAATTGTCAATGCTAAAAGTATACTGTACGTTATACTCCACATCAATAAAAAACGAAACACAAGTGACAGCAGAGAACTCACAATCATTCCTATTGTAAAAAAGCCTGATATTTTTTTATAATCTTTACAAATTGACAAGTACAACATCGAATAAAAAGTTAAAACCAATCCAATATATCCACAATAACCTGTAAATACATAAATAATGTCTACCTTACCCACAACAAATTCATGAATACAAAATGGAATACCCACCAGTGAACTTGAAAAAATATTTAAAAATAATCCAAGATAGTAACACGGAAGAATATCCTCATAGTTTTCTTCATAAATCACATCCGACATATATCTCGACAACACAGAGTTAAACGGTGACGCTGTCAGTAGTGCAAAAATAAAAATATACAGAATCGTACAGGAAAACAACTCTCTGGCAGCAAAATCAAGTGTAGAAAATTCAAGTGCCCATTCCATAAATATCAATGCACCGATCACAACAAGCATTGGTGCAATCGTTACTACTATACTATAACCAGCACCATACAAATCTGTTGTTATCGTATTTTTTTCATAAATCTTATTTAGTCTGACACCGATTCCTGCCATTGTAGTTTCTCTCCTTCCTGTATTTCTCCCGTATCATTTATCCTGTTCTTGCTCTAATTTAAGATCAAATGGTTCCTCACTCCAACTCTGTCCTTGCTTCTCTGCAAATTCCTGATAAATTTCCTTATATACAGCTTTCATCTGATCAATTCTGTAAAATGCCTGTACCCGCTTATACCCTGCTTCTCCCATACATTCTCTCATCTTTTTATTCTGCGCAAGATCTATCATTGCTTGTGCGATTTCTTCCAGATTCATGATATGAGTCAAAATCCCTGCACTCCCAAAAGAATCTGTTGGTCCATAGATCAGTTCCCGACAATTTCCTACATCCGTAGCAATCACCGGACAATGTGCCGCATAACTTTCCAGAATTGTTAATGGCTGCCCTTCACTAATGCTTGTAAGCAACGTAAAATCCATCTTTCCAAGATAATCTCTCACATCAACTCTTCCTGTAAATTCAACATCTTTCACACCAAGCATATCGACAAGTTCAAAGCACTCTCTTGCATATTTTTCATCTTCATCCGTAGGACCCATGATCCACAACTTTAATTCCGGAACCTTTTTCTTTGCGAACGCAAAAGACTGAATCATTGTCTTTACATCTTTGATCGGAGTAACCCGAAGTACCGCTCCGGCATAGATCCATTTTCTCTCTTCTTCAGATTTCCCCGGCATATTTGTAAGTCTGTCCACATCTATGCCATTTGGTGTAATCCTGATTTTGTCCTTTGGACATCCAAGTTCAATCTGCAGATCTCTGGCACGCTGATACAAACTTGTTACAATATCAGCCCGTTCATATGCCATTAACGACATTTTCTTAAACTGTTCAATCCAAATGTTTTTATAGATTCCATGCACCCAATTAGCCTTGATCAATTCTTCTTCCCGTTCTCTTGTATAGATACCATGTTCTGAAATCAGAAGTCCACTGCCATGGAAATGCTGAGCCATACTTCCAAGCACTCCGGCATAGCCTGTTGCCACGCAATGATATAAATCTGCTTTTGGCACATCTGTTTTCATTACAAAACATAATGGTAGATAAATCGAACGCATTGTCCAGAGAAAATCTGAAAAAATACTGTTCGCATATTTTCTATCATAACATTCCCTTACAATATAGAAAAAATCGTCACCCATTAAAAAATCATTGATTGAGAAAATTGGTTTCCGGAACAGTTCAAACAATACATTCCAATCTGCTTTACGATTCAGAACCAGATTTCTCATCTCATTATATTCCTCTTTCGAAAGGTGATACCGAGATTTTCTTTTCTTATCTATCCAGTCCTGATCTTCAAGATACACTTCATAAATTTCCGTCAGATTCTCCGGCAGTTCATACTGAAACTGTCCACGTAAAGACCGATTTGCTACAATTGCAAGAACAATAAATTCAATATTGGGAAAAGACCGGATCATACTGTTGATCCAGCCTGAGACTCCACCAACTACATATGGATAGCATCCCTCTGCTACAATACAAACTCTCATCTTCTTATTCATCATAATAATGCAGCTCTTTTCCTTTTAGTTCTATCAGTACAGTAGTATCCTGTACTTTAATCAGATACGCATTCTCTTCCAGTTTTGTACTTTCTCCACCTTCAATCTTATCTACATCCTCACCATGAGTCCGCAGAATAAACCAAGATTCCTTCTCCGTTGTCTGAAGAAGAATTTTCTGATCTTTTCTTTCATAAGAATAATCCAGTTTCAGGAAAGTTCGCACTCTATCGTTACCCTCTGATAATGTTGTACTGGTAAACTTTGAAAAGTCTTTCCAGTAAGTAAGAAGATTGCTTGCAAATTTCTCCTGCATTTTCTCCCATCCATCAGAATCTTCTTCCTCCGGCCAGAAGATATCTTGCAAATTCAAAAACACATTGGTGTATCCTAATGCACTTTGAATACTTCTCATACGGAAATCATCTCTGTAACTGTAGTCCATTCCATCGCTTATTGCCTCTTGAAGAGTTATAGAATCATCACAGTAAGAAACGATCGGATATTTTTCTGTATATTCACACATAAATGTGTTTATGTCTTTTAGAAGCGATTGATTCATTACTTCAAGAGCTTCTGCAAGTTTATCGGTCTGTACATACGCTGCACCGTATCTGTAACCGCTTCCCACGGCTTCAAAAAATTCCTGATCGGCGTTTAGTTTTTGCATGAGTGAATCTGCTTTTTTATATTGGAGTGAAATTCCCGCCTCTGCCCCCTGCTCTTTGAACTGTTTCAAATAAAAGATCAAGTCCTTACTATCTGGTTCTGTCTGATCTGTATAATCTGCCTGTGGCTGGATAAAACAAGTCATTTTTCGATTGCTCTGTTCAGAAATTGAAATTAATGACGGCCAGATTATATCCCTGCAGATTCCTGAAACAGAACGGCTGTATTTTTTCTGAAGTTCAACTCTATTCTCATCAGAAAATCCTGGAAAGTCCACTATTGACAGATTCTGTGCATTAACTACCGGATAAATCGTATACTGATTCGATTCTGCTATCATTCCGTCAAGAATACCGATTGCAGTACTATCTTTTAAAAAGTTACCGCAAACTGCAAATACATTTCCCCCATCAATACCGTTTCTCCAGATTAATGTTGGAAGGTCTTCGTTTTCTATTTCCTTCCCAACCCCTGCATTCTTTTTCAAACCAACCATATATGTCTTTGTCCCGCTTCCTACCTTATACCACGGAACATTCAATTCAAAATCCTGACGCTTTTTTTCTTCTTCCTTCTGTGATGTCTCATAAATACTCTCTCCACCAAGTAGAAGTCCTTCAAAAATCTTCACTCCTATGATCTCTGTCCGTTTTTCAGAAATCTCTTTGATACCAAGAAATTCTTTCAATTCCTGATCTTCTGCAATTCTGTCAGCATCTTCCAGACATCCAAAGATCACTGTTGTGCCAAGACTCTGAAGTTCTTTGATCCGTTCCAAATTTTCTCTCTCTGCATAAGATTCTGATTCAAGAATCAATACCTCAGGATGCTCTTTCGCTTCTTCTGTAACATACTCTGTAATTGATGATAAGCAGACTACATTTCTCTTTGTATAAGAACACCATCTGCTCACAGCTGTTTCCATCAGACCACCCTTTTCACCAAGAAAAAGAACATAATCCTCCTCCGATGCTATCAGACTGGTAATATCCGCCTGTACCTGTTTCCATTCAGAATCCTGATCTGCCTTCTTTGCAGTCAAATATGTATTTTCATCATGTACATTTTCTCCATCTCTCATCACCATGGAAAACTGAAACAGAAAAAATAATACGATCATCATAATCGTTATGCTGAAAAAATTTCTCCTAGATACCATGTACTATTTCTCCATATCTAAAACCTGATTATATCCATAATCAATCGCAAAATTATATAAATGATACATATTCTGCTCTATCTTATAACAAACAAATTGATCCGTTTCATAATAAACCTGCATTTCGTTTGGATACTGTGCTTTGAACGCCTGTGCCCAATAATACATCCTGGACATCAGTATCCAACGGTTTTTTCCTTGATACGGTTGCAAACCCGCTCCATTTGTAAGGGGCTGTGCTGCTCCTTTTTCAGAAACAGACTGACCGTTTCCACTGTATGCTATTGCATAATCCACCGGAACTTTTTCAATAAAAATATAGACATTCTTCGTTGGAATTCTTATTTCTGTGTCCTGATGCAGATTTTCCATTTTTCGCAAAAAAGATATGGATTCATAATGCCATCCATGATCCAGTCCCATCTGAGCCTCATCATTTGCCGAGACAACCGTCCACGTACTGTCTTCATTTTCATAAATGATATTATCCAGACAAGTGATAGCCTCATTTGTCACATACTGCGATCCGAAATCAGATATCTTAACCATATGATTCTGAAAACCTGCTATTAATACTGCTCCCGTCACTCCAAGCGATACAATATTCCTTACAACCTGCAGAACAGGTGAAAGAAAGATTAGATAAATCACTCCATCACACAAAAACGTAGTTGCTATTGGAAAAAGATATGCAAAATAAATACTGCACCGCGCTGAGTCCATTAATGGTGGTAATCCAATTCGACCTGCACATAACAGAATCATTAGAATAAACATACACAATCCTGTTGAGATCAACATTGCTCCATAATTCACCTGCTTGAAAATGCAAGACAAAATCCCCAAAGGGATAAGCAATGCAAAAATTGCCAACGGAATATATCCATACATTATATCTTCAAAATTAAGAACAGTTTCAATAATCTGCTCAGCCATCATTTTGAGCACATTTTGAACTTTATTCTCTAGTTTTTGGATCCGGTTCTGTACTGTTGTATCCGCCTGTTCTTCTGTTTGTAGCTGTTGCTCTGTTGACTCTTGCTTTCCCTCCGGCTGTGATTGTTGTTCACCCACACTTTCGGATGCGTTTTCCGTAATTTCAGTATGATCTGTTCCTTCTTCGTTCGCTGATTCAGAATTCGATACGGATGAGTTATTTACCGTCGTAGAATTATTATTATTCTTTCCGGATGATCCATTGATCACACTCATTCCCCATCCAATAGACCCCTGCAGCGGTTTTCCACCGATAAACGCAATCCCCATTGGAAGTATTGCAAGAAAAATACTGACAATTCCTGTCACTATAATTCTTGTAAAATAAGGTTTTTGAACGAATCGGAAACAATACCCTCCCGCTATTCCGATACAGCAGAGTCCTGCGATCATCGTGCCATAAAAGTGGATTGCAAGTGTCAAAGAAAATGCCGTTGCAAACATTCCCAGCACAAGATACATTTCCTTTTCTTTCAGTTGCTCTTTTTTTCTCTGAAAAAAACAAAACAAAAAGTAAATCGATGGAAGTACAAAAATCATTCCATATTCTTGCGGTAATGTTGAAAAATACCGAGAATATGTGTTGGTTCTCCATATATTGGCTCCTGCATAAACAATTGTCCCCAGATATGGCAGGTACTTTGACTTACAACAAAGTTTTAGAACTGCCAATAGCACAAGATGTGCGAAAATCACCTGTGCAAAGAAAAACTGACACAAAATCACATAAGTATCTACACGAAACACAGTATGCAGATAATATATAACGCAATGATATCCAAATGGATAGATACCACTACAAAACAGATTTTTTCTGCTCATCTGATTGATCCACATCAGATGTACCGGAATATCTGATGCACGATATCCATATGTCATCAGAAGCTGTCGTCCATACACCCAGAATATCACTGACATTAAGAGCGCAAAGAAAAAACTCTGTATTGGCTTTTTGATAATATATTTATATACAGTTCTATACAATCTCTTTATTGTATTCCACAAAACCATACGCAAATCATACCATATTGTTCTGATTCCCAAAGTTCCCTGAAGCCATTTCCGTATATAATTTCCCGCTTCTGCACATCTATTCTTCAGGCTTATTTTTTCTATCTTACTCCAGATTAAAACACTTAGTATTGTCGTCAAAAGAACTAATGTCAGCCAGTTTGAAATATGAAGAAGCTGCAGGAAAAACACAATATTTATAATATAAAAATTACCAAACGTATAGCAAAGCAAAAACTGTTCTGCTACTCTTCTTCCTCGTAAAATTCTCCGAAACATTACCCATGGAAGAAGAAGCATGATACACATATATGCGATTGATATTCCAGTAAATTGTAGTAAGGTATGTGTGGTCATTAACATGTCTTTTTATCCTCATACTATGATGTGAGTGTCAAAAGTAAATTTTGCCACTCACATAAAAGTTCTTATCAGCTGTAATGTCTCATGGTCAATTGTAATATCCGACTGTTTCAGTTCCTGCATTACACGCTGAAACTCTTTTTTATTCTCGCTTGAAAAATATAATTTCAACTGACAGGTATAACTTGCAAGACTATTCGGATAATGCTGCACCGCACGCTCACACCAGATTTTACAACGATCATATTCTTTCACTTCCAGAAGACGCAGACTGAGCATTTCATATACTTCACTACTGATCTGCTCCCGTCCATTTTCATATAAACGTTGTCCTATCTTATCCATCTGATCGACCATCGCATGCTGCTCCAGATTTGTAAGTATCCTTTGCTCCAAAATTGGATTCATATACTCAATCAGCTCTAGACATTTTTCTGCCTGTCTCTCCGTTTCTTCGCATATATCAGCATAACGTTTTTGGACTGTCACACGAAATTCATTCAGTACGTCCTGCAAAACTGATGCGGCATAATGCGCAGTCTCCGTATCTTCACTGTCTAACGCTTTTGAGATAGAATACAGTAAATCTTTATAGTCCCCGCGAATCACATTCATTATCAGCATTCTTAAATTTTTCTTATCTGTAATCGCAAGAGCTTCTTCAATTGAAACCATATTTCGTTCCATCTCTTCATCCGGATGACGGAACGTTTCAACTTTTTCCTTATTAAAAATAACATCTTCCAGATCCATTGCCTGAGACATAAATACTTTATATAAAAGATAAGCAAAGAAGAAAAAGGAAAGACCAACAACTGGACAAATAAACATGACAAATGCCTTCATCCAGGTACTTCGATTTTTCTCCTTTTGCACAATCATATTCCACAACAGATAAATCATCACAATAAGAAGATTTATTAAAAGAATCAATAAAAACAAAATCATTCTTCTTTCCATACTTCTGTCATCCTCTCGATTGTTGTCTCATAACCATTCTCAGCAAATCGTTTCTGAACATATACAGCATCTTCTGCAGATGTATTCGCCAATAGTACATATAATTTTTTATTTGAAAGAACACCAAAATAATCTGTACTTCTAAGAAATTTTTCTGTTTCGTTTGCCGTCGTTTTTATCTTATTTGGAGTATGAATACGAAGAAGTGTATATTCCACAAGATTTCTATTTGCTGCATGCGAATAGGATTTCACAAGTGTCCGGAAAGCATCTGGTTCAAGGATTCTTGATTTTTTCAAATATCGCTTTTCTTCCAGCGCACTCATATATCTTCTTGCGCGAAGTACTGCATTCTGGATCAGATAACTGACAACCACAAGATAATTTGCCTGTCCAAGAGTCATGCGTTCCCAACCAAGTCCCCACAAAAAAATCAACATCTTCATTTGTCCGCCTTCAAAAATAGCATTCGCCATCAGCGGATATCTCTCATCCATGGATTTATTGATATAGACCTTCTGTTCCTTTAACTCATCATAAACTTCTTCCATTTCTCTGTAACGAATGGAGTTCCCAAGACTTCTTGATTTAACTGAGCTGGCAGAAAACATTCTTGCATAATCTTCATTCACAATGTTATAAATTGCCACATCTTCTGTATGCATCAATTCTTTCATCATCTCCACTGCATCAAACAAAACTTCTTCCGGTTCCTGTTGATCCAGTTTTGATGTGATACTGTAAATTTTACCAATACTATCTTCATGTTCGATCAGCTGATGCTCCATTATTTCTTTTACGCGGACATTGCTTTCATTGATTTCCTTGATATCCACAATCTGTCTCGACAGATGTTCTTCCATTTCTTTGCTTTCCATACGCATTAAACGAATCTGATCTCTCATATATCCTACAACCAGACCTAATATAAACAGCTGTGCGATCCATACATAAGTATTGTAATCTAATACGACTTCAAACCCGCTTCTTGTATACATCTGTCGGAACAAGTATCCTGCAACCGCAAGGATAGCTGAAAATGTTGCCTGCTGCTGTCCATATACGATTGCAAACAAGAGTACATACAGCAAATATGGATCCAGATTTGCAAAATACTGACTTCCAACTGTTCTGTTATTCATCATAAAGAACGGAATAAAACAAATCATGTTTTCCAGAAAAGGGATCATTGAACGAATCAGCCATGCCCACTGATTTAAGAACCTCTTCCACCATGGCAATTTTTCCTCATCAAGATCTACAAAAAGCGCCTTGTGTTTTTGCATATAGCAAGCCATCTTTCGAATTGCCGGCTCCAATTCACAGATTGCTGATTTTCTGTATTCTTCTTTAAATCTCTCTGCCGAAAGAACACATCTCGCCTGTATTCCTTCTGTCACTATCACATTTATCGGTTCCGTAAAACTTTTTTGAATCATCCCGGCAAGTTCTACTTCACTGACTGTTGTTTCTGAAGACAAATGATAAATCTCATGTTTCTGTGGTTCTTTTGCTATGCAATAAATAAATTCTACAGCATCCTTCTCATTTAAAAGTGAAAATTCATGATTCTCCTGTACCGTAATACATCCCGTCTTTAGTGCCTCTAAACACATCAAAGCACCAATATGATTCACATCTTCCGGTCTTTTTGGTTGATTATAAAGATGATCTAAACGGAGCACTGTAAGGTCAAGCCCCCAGTTTTTTTGAAAATTCTGACAGATACTTTCCGCCTGAATCAGCATAGAGGCTCTCACTCCTTTTCCGGATAGTGGAGATTCCTCTTGTAGTTTTTCTTCATGATCACCATAATAGACCTCATCAGATGAAAGGTATATAACCTTTCCTTTCTTTTCCTGCGTACAGGCCATTAAGATATTCACAAGATGAGAAGATACTTTTACAGCCTCATGTTCTTCTTTCCAACGGTAATTTGAATCAAACGCACCCATACAGATCGTCACATCCGGATTTACGCTATCTATAATATCTGAAAGTTTTTCACTGTCATATGTGAAATTATATGTTTCAAATACCTTTTCGTATTTCTTTTTCTGGTATCTTTCCCCGGTCAAAAGAGAAACCCGATGACCTTCTTTTTTGAATTTCACTATTAAATTGTTGATTAGGCTGCATGAGCCTCCGATCAACAGTATCTTCATATTTCTTAATCCTTTTCTTTTATTTCAATAGTCCCATCAATTCTTCAAAACAGACTCCATCCGTCAACGGAATTTCCATTTCAATAGACTTTTGAATACACTTCTTTATAAATGCGGATGCTTTTCGGACAGATTTTGTAAATTCCACTCCATTGACCGCATCTGCTGCAATAATTGCTGAGAAAATATCTCCTGTACCACATCTGGAATGTCCTACTTTATGTGTACGGATCATCTCGTATTCTTTGCCTTTTTCATAGCACAGGTTGGATACATACGTCTTCTGTGGAATTCCTGTAATCACGACTTTTTCCGGTCCGGTCTGCACAATCTGTTCTGCCATCTTTGCCAGCTCTCTCGTTGTCCACCGTTCCTTATACGGCGTTCCTGTCAGGATACATGCCTCCGTCACATTTGGAACAACTACATCCGCATAGCGAACCAATTGAATCATCTGTCTGCACATTTCTTCCGTATAGGTCGAATATGCCTCACCGTTATCTCCCATCACCGGATCGATCACCGCCACCGTATTCTCGTCTCTAAAATACTGGATAAACTCACTGACAATCCGAATCTGTTCTGCTGATCCCAAAAAACCAGTACAAATTCCTTCGAACTTCAGATCCAGTTTCTTCCATTGTTCAATATATGCTTCCATATTTGATGTATAATCTGTAAAATAATAATCTTCATATGCGGTATGATTTGAAAAAATCGAGGTAGGCACTGCACAACACTGCACTTTCAGCATTGAAATAATCGGCATCTGTACCGCAATTGAGCATCTGCCAAAACCTGTAAAGTCATTGATCAGCGCAATTTTTTTCTGTTGATTATGATTCTGCATCATTCTATTCCCTCGTTTCTTCTATATATAAATAGACACACTAATTTAATTTAATTACAATATGTCATAGATGTCAATATTTCTTTTTTACTATTCTCTTCCAACTTCTGTGTGATTGCTTTTTCTACTATAATAATTTCTTATTAAATAATATCTGATTTGTTTATGATACCTCAAAAACATTCTATTTTTTTCACTTTTCACTCAACGTATTAAACAATCCAAGTTTTTATTTTCCTGCTATTTTTATGCAAAAAACACAATTATCCACAATTTTCTTTCTTCAAAGATTTTTCATACCTCTCCGGACACGTTTTCCCCCCGCTTGACAGTTTCCCCTAAAAAGTGTACGGTTACGTTGTAAATTCTAAGAAAATTCTATGAGGTGAAAAAATGCAGGAATTAAAACCAATCAAAGAAGGTAAAGTTCGTGAAATTTATGATAATGGAGACAGCTTAATCATGGTTGCTACAGACCGCATCAGCTGCTTTGACGTGATTCTCAACAATGAAGTTACAAAGAAAGGAACTGTCCTGACTCAGATGTCCAAATTCTGGTTTGATCTGACAGAAGACATTCTTCCTAACCACATGCTCTCTGTTGATGTGAAAGATATGCCGGAGTTCTTCCAGCAGGAGAAATATGATGGAAAATCTATGATGTGTAAGAAACTCGAAATGCTTCCGATCGAGTGTATCGTTCGTGGTTATATCACAGGAAGTGGCTGGGAAAGCTATAAAGAAAACGGAACTGTTTGTGGAATCACACTTCCGGAAGGATTAAAGGAATCTGACAAACTTCCTGAACCAATCTATACACCTTCCACAAAGGCTGAAATCGGAGATCACGATGAGAACATTTCATTCGAGCAGAGCGTTGATCACCTTGAAAAATATTATCCTGGAAGAGGACGTGAACTCGCTGAGAAACTTCGCGACAACACAATTGCTCTCTATAAGAAATGTGCCGAATATGCACTGAGCAAAGGTATCATTATTGCAGATACAAAATTTGAGTTCGGACTTGATGAAAATGGAAATATGGTAATCGGAGATGAGATGCTCACTCCTGACAGTTCCCGTTTCTGGCCTGCTGACGGTTATGAAGCCGGACATGGACAGCCATCTTTTGACAAACAGTTCGCCCGTGACTGGCTGAAAGCAAATCCTGACAACGACTGGACACTTCCACAGGAAATTGTAGATAAGACAATTGAGAAATACCTTCAGGCATATAAGATGCTGACAGGAAAAGATCTGGAGAAATAAGATTTCATAAAACAAACAGGGACGAAATGAACCGCTTAACAAGCTCTTCATTTCGTCCTTTTTTACTACATTTCTGTAAAAAGAAAACGAGGATCAACTCCTCGCTTTCTTTCTGGTTTTTAGTTTGTTGTTTTCACCCTACCTGTGTGATCTTTTGTGATTGCTTTGATTGCAAGCAGAACTCCAATCTGCAGAGCAATTCCGATCACGAGACAGATGACTGCATTCTGCAAGATACCTGCGATCACATATGTAATACAGGAAACCGCTGCTACAGTCATTGCATATGGAAGCTGCGTGGATACATGATTTACATGATTACACTGCGCTCCTGCGGATGCCATGATTGTTGTATCTGAAATAGGTGAACAATGATCTCCGCAAACTGCTCCGGCCATACAAGCTGAGATCGAGATGATCATCATTGTCTCGTTCGTACCTTGGAATACTGCAACTACGATTGGAATCAGAATTCCGAACGTTCCCCAGGAAGTACCTGTTGCAAATGCAAGAAAGCATCCTACAAGGAAGATGATTGCCGGAAGAAGGTTCATCAGTCCGCCTGCTGCTGAATTCATTACAGAAGCCACGAACGGAGCTGCTCCAAGGCTGTCCGTCATCGCTTTCAGTGTCCATGCAAATGTAAGAATCAGGATAGCCGGAACCATTGCCTTAAATCCTTCCGGAATACAAGCCATAGAATCCGAAAAACGAAGAACTTTTCTTACTGCATAAAAAACGATTGTAATTACCATTGCGAAGAAACTTCCAAGCATCAGTCCAACAGATGCATCACTTCCGGAAAAAGCCTCTACAAAGCCTGTTCCTGAGAAGAAACCACCGGAGTAGATCATTCCTATTACACAGCATACAATAAGTGACAAGATTGGGAACACAAGATCAATTACCTTCCCCTTATTGTAAATAGCATTTTCTGTTGCATTTTCAAATGGTCTGTCTCCTGTTGTAAAAAGATCTCCTTCAATCGCATTTTTCTCATGCGCCTTCATCGGGCCATAATCTTCTTTTGCAAGAACCAGTGTTACCATCATTATAATTGTAAGAATTGCATAGTAGTTATATGGGATTGCACGAATAAAAATTGAAAATCCATCCTCCCCTTTCACAAATCCTGTTACTGCTGCTGCCCAGGAAGAAATCGGTGCAATAATGCAGATTGGCGCTGCTGTAGCATCGATCAGATATGCGAGTTTCGCACGGGATACATTGTGACTGTCTGTTACCGGACGCATAACGCTCCCAACTGTAAGGCAGTTAAAATAATCATCAATAAAAATCAGCACTCCAAGTGCGATTGTTGCAAGCTGTGCGCCAGCTCTTGTCTTGATATGCTCTTTCGCCCAGCGTCCGAAAGCTGCGGAACCACCGGCTTTATTCATCATACATACCATGACACCAAGGATTACCAGAAATACCAGAATACCCATATTGTAAGAATCTGTAAGTACTCCCACTACTCCATCCTGAAATACATGTAAAATTGTAGCTTCCGCTTTAAATCCTGACCAAAATGCACCTCCGATCAAAATTCCAACGAATAAGGAGCTATAAACTTCCTTTGTAATAAGTGCCAGTACGATTGCGACAACCGGCGGCACCAGAGACCAGATTGTTGCATAGAGCTGAGGTACATACTCGGCAGATGTATCTGCGGCAAATACTGTTGTTGAACTACAGCACAGAATGAGCAGAGACATCAGAAACACATACCCCATTTTTCTTTTGTTTCTCATTTCCTTTTTTCCTTTCCTGTAAACTTATGTTTGTTAAGTTTGTGTGTAAGCATAGTGGGTTTTGCCTGGGATTCTCTAAACGCAAAAAATGCCATAGGCACTCTCTGCTGGTGAGTCACCCATGGCATAATAATTCTAGCGTCATCGATAGCTCTCCACACCTGTGACAGTCCGGCGTATCTTCTACATCCGGCCCAGGAATCATATCTGGGAATATCATTCCTTCGGCGGCTTCTCCTTTCTCTCACTGACAGTCTTCCCAAGACTCTCGTCAGCGGGTACTCATATCACCGCGCCTCTATCAAACGTCACTATATTATCACATTCTATTTAAAAAAGCTAGACTTATTTTATAATAGTTTTCATTTCACAGCTTTTTCATATGTAAATGTCTGTAAAAATCTCTGAAGGCGATCTGTTTCAGGTTTTTCAAAAAGTTTCTTTGGATCTCCTTCTTCTACAATCTTTCCACCTTCCAGGAAAGTAACGCGATCCGCTACTGCTTTTGCAAACTGCATCTCATGTGTAACGATGACCATAGTTCTTCCTTCTTTCGCCAGATCTAGAACAACGTCAAGTACTTCTCTAACCATCTCTGGGTCCAATGCTGCCGTAATCTCATCTAAAAGTAATACTTCCGGATGCATGATCAGGGCACGTACGATTGCCACTCTTTGTTTCTGTCCACCAGAAAGCTGTCTCGGATAATCATCTTTTTTAGAGCGCAGCCCCACACGTTCCAGCAATTCAAGCGCTTCTTTTTCTACTTCTCTGCGATTTCTCTTTTTTACTTTTATTGGAGCAAGCGTCACATTCTGCAAAATAGTCAAATGTGGGAACAAATCATAACTCTGGAATACCATTCCGATTTTTTCTCGGTTTTTACTCAGATTTTTCTTATTTGGGTTTACAACCTGATCGTCCAGCAGAACTTCTCCTTCCTGGATTTCTTCTAATCCATTCAGGCAGCGAAGCAGCGTACTTTTTCCACATCCAGAAGGACCGATAATTACAACCACTTCTCCTTTTTTCACAGAAATATTTATGTTTTTCAACACTTTTGTATCTCCATAGCGTTTACTTAGATTTTTGATGTGTAATATTTCATCCATATCAGTTCTCCCATCGTTTTTCAAGATATTTTGAAAGGCAGCTGATCGGCCAGCAAGCAATAAAATACAGAAGAAGAACCGTTGCAAATATTGCAAATGCTGCATTTGGAGCAGTCTTACGGTTTGCTTCTATAATCTGCTGTCCTACTTTGAGCACCTCCACGATTCCAATCATCATAACAAGACTTGTTGTCTTGATCATTCTAGTGATCAAGTTGATTGAAAGCGGAATCATCCGTCGAATAATCTGTGGAATGATCACATATTGATAAGTCTGTCTCTGGTCCAGCCCCAGCGCTTCGCTACTCTCATACTGAATCTTCGGAACGCTAAGCAGAGATCCTCTGACTAAATCTGCCATCTCTGCGGTTCCCCAGAATACAAATACAATGATTGATGCGGTTTCTGCGTCCATATTGATTCCCATTGCCTTGGTAGCTCCAAAATATACAATGAATAACAATACCAGCTGTGGCATGATACGCACGATCTCCAGATAAACTCTGGTAACTGCCTGAATGATCCTGTTTTTTGATGTCATGATCATTCCTAGTAAAATTCCGAATGCCATACTGAGAACAACTGATATCAGGCTGATTCGAAGTGCTACCCAGACTCCCTGCAAAAGCCGGATCATATTATTTCCTTTTAATAAAATCTCAAATCCCATCTTATCAATCTCCAAACATACGATATCTTGCTTTGTGCTCAACCAGGGTTCCAAGAACAGAAACCGGTAACAGCATAATGATATAAAATCCTACAAGCATAACCAGACACTCTGTTGTATTATAATATTGTCCGATCAGATCCTTTGCAGTAAACATCAGATCCATCAGGCTGATTGCTGAAAACACACTGGTTTCTTTTAATAAGAAGATGATATTTGCAACAATCGCCGGTACACTGATAGAAAATGCCTGTGGAAGAATCACCGACCGAAACATCTGCAAACGGTTCATCCCCAATGCCAGTGCTGATTCCATTTGCAGCACCGGCACTGCCTCAAGCCCGCTTCGAAAACTCTCTGCCATGTAGCTTCCACCTAAAAGCCCTAATCCCACAGCTCCGCATACTTCCGCGGATATAGACAATCCAACCTTTGGAAGTCCAAAATAGATAAAGAATAGCTGGACTAAAAGTGGTGTGTTTCGAAAGATTTCCACATACACTTTAACCGCCTGTGCTAAAACCGGAATTTTAAAATGCAAAATAAATGCTGCAACAATTCCTATCAACAGTGATAAAACAATTCCTATCCATCCTATTTTAACTGTCAGGAAAAATGCCTTGACATACATTGGCATATACTCAACTATTACATCAAAATCCATGTTATTTTGTTGCACCGCCTTCGATCACTAATGTATCTTCGTAATCTGCACCATAAGTATCAAGCAGTGTTGCCTCATAATCTGCATGGAAGAAGTTTTCTTCTCCAAGGCTCTCAATTTCAGCATTGATCCAGTCAAGTAATGTGCTGTTACCTTTTGTTACAGCCGGTGCAATACTCTGCTGATCTCCAAGAGATGAAATTCCGACTACATATCCCGGATTCTCTTTCGCATAAGCAATAACCTCTGTGTTATCGTTCGCCCATGCAACACCTGTTCCATTCTCAAATGCTGTCTTTGCTGCTGCATAAGTATCAAATTTCTGAAGTTTAATGTCCGGTTCATTCTGTTCCAAATAAGTCTCTGCTGTAGTTCCTGAAATTACAATTACCTGGTCATCTGCTCCAATCTGATCCAGACTTGTGATCACACGATCCTCATGAGATACTACACCGAGTGCTACATTCATATATGGAAGTGCAAAGTCTACTTTTTCAGCACGTTCGTCTGTAACAGTGAAATTAGCAAGAACGACATCCACCTTCCCTGTCTCTAAATACTCAACACGATTTGCCGCTTCTGTAGACACGTAATTGATCTTCACACCAAGATCTTTTCCAAGACGTTCTGCAAAATACACATCATAACCCTGATAATCCCCATTATCATCTACATAACCAAATGGATTTTTATCAGAGAAAACTCCAATATTAATCTCACCACTTTCTTTGATTTCATCTAATGTTCGATAAGCCTGATTTCCTTTATCGGATGTCTTTTCGGCTCCGCATCCTGTTAAAGCAACTACTCCTAATGATGTAGCTAAAACTCCTGTTACTAACTTTTTGAATAAATTCTTTTTCATCTTCTCGATTCTCCTTTCAGTTCATGAATTGGATTATATTCCTATAAACCTACTATGTCAATAGGTATTATATTTTTTTAGAAAAAAAGACTCTTTTCAGAATATTACCGAAAAAGAGCCTTTATTCCCATTATATTTCTACATTTTTATTAAACTTCTATTAATTTATGGTAGGACAAATAGTTTTTTGTAAATGTCAACACCGGCAATCAATAAAAGTGTTCTTCATCTCATAACAACTTGTAATTGTCTTATGCTGATCCCAGAAAAACATATCTGCCCCTCCTTTTAACGTTCTATTTAGAACGACTATATAAGGTTGAATCCTTTTTGTCAAGCCTGACCGATAACAGACAAAACAATCCAAAAAAAGATTGCAAAAGTGATAGCTGTCAATAATTTTACATCAACAGCTATCACTTTCATTTCTTTTTTATATCTACTATTTTCTAAGATTTTAGTTGTTAGAATAGAAGGAACCCATATAACGGATATATTCATCATCTGTTTTATTCGCTTGCCAATTATGAACATTCGCTTTGTTGTGCTCACCTGCAATAACAGAAAGAGATTTTCCAAGATTGTCAAACGCTTCCTCTACACAAGCTTCCGGTGTCATAGCTGCTTTCATAACAGCTTCTCCTGCCGGTCCTCCCGGAAGATTGCTTAACAGACTTGGAGTGATTGTTGTTCCCAATGTAATAACTTCGACGTCTACATTGGTGCTCTCACACTCTGCTGCCACAGCCTCTGTCAGTTTCTTAATATAAGACTTGCCTGCTCCATACTGTGCGTTATATGGTGAACTGCTGATTGCTGTCAAAGAAGATACATTGATTACAGCTCCACGATCCTGCTTTGCAAAGATTCCCATATAATGATAGAAACATTTCAAGAATGTCATAACATTAACATTAATCATCTGCTCATGCTTCTCCCATGGAGTGTCCTGCAGTTTTCCAAATGTATGGAAACAAGCAACATAGCTCATAAATCCCATGTCAAGATCTTTTGTCGCCTCAAAAATCTTGTCTGTGCAGTCAGACTGCGCAAAATCAGCACGGATAACCATATGATCTACACCATATGTTTCACTGATGTTCTTTCCAAGTTCCTGAAGTTTCTCTTCTCTTCGACCTACCAAAACAACACTCATTCCCTCGGATGCTATCTTCTCTGCAAATGCCTTTCCAACACCTTCTGTTGCTCCAAGAATAATACCCCATTCACCATACTTTTCTCTTAAAGTCATTACTTTTTCCTCCTAATTTGCCGATTTAAAAACCAAAATATAATATAACATATATTATTAAAAATAACAATCAGAAATAGTATTTTTCAACATTATTCGTTATTATTACTAGAAAAGATGTCAGCCACCTCACTAATAATAATAAACGCTGTTGGATCAATGTCATGAACAATATCTTTCATTCGAATCACCTGATATCTGTTCACCACAAAGTACAACATTGCTTTATCGCGATTGGAGTATCCGCCTTTGGCGCTGACACGCGTAATACCGCTTCCAAATGTTTCTGTCAATGCTTTGCAAATCTCATGCGGCCACTCTGTCACGATTACCGCACATTTTGCCCTGTCAATACCTTCCACTATAAAGTCAACTGTCTTCAATGCAGCAGAATAAGCAACGATAGAATACAATGGAAGTACCCAGCTCTCAAGCACACAGCCACAAATGACATATAAAATAATATTATATACCATAACAAATGTTCCTACCGTAACACCTGCACGTTTTGCAAAAATAACTGCCATTACTTCGATACCGTCCATCGCACCGCCATAGCGAATCGCAAGACCACTTCCAATTCCGGAGATCACACCTCCAAACAGCGCACATAGCAGTAAATCTGTTCCCGCAAGCGGCGAAGCAATACTGACATCAATTGGAAATATATTTGTTATCAGCCATGCAAACAAAGAATAGATTCCAACTGTGTAGATTGCATAAAATGTAAAAAGTCCACCCTGCTTCTTTAATCCAACAAGAAATAATGGAATATTCAGAATCAGCAAGAATAATGACAATGATAAGCACGAGGGTGTTATCTGTTCGAGTAACATAGATGTTCCTGAGATACCACTGTCATACAATTTTACCGGTGTCATAAAAAGTGTAATGCCAAAAGCGTTTATCATTCCGGCAACCGTAAGCATCAAAAGATTTACAATTCGAGGTTTCTGGGTCTGTCTCATTTTAAGCGCTCCTTTTTCGTTATAATTTTGTCAATCAGTTTCGATTTCTAAATCATACCATATTAGTAGACATATTTCCAGCCCATATAGGTAACATGCATTTGTTCCAGTTTCTGCAATGCCTTCATATACGCCATCAGTCTTTTATACTGATCATCTCCAAGACTATGAATCTGCTTCAATATCTTAATATTTGACCTGGTAACTTCATAATCCATATCTGCATCTTTATATTCCGGATCAATTCCTTTACCCGTCAAAAGCTGTTCCGGTGTAATATCCAATACGTCACATATGGATAACAGATAATTTGCTTTTGGATTCGTCTTTTTCTTTTTCAGTCACTGATGTTGCTTGTTGCAATCCCGGTTCTTCTCGACAGTTCCAGCTGGGTCATGTTCTTCTGCTCCATTATGTAAAAGCTTCTTAAAATTTATTACAATCATCGCCCCGTCTCCTTGCAAGATCTATATGAGGAAACCACGAGAAAGCATAGGATTCGTCCTCCTGAAGGTATGAGTGCCCATGATATCAAACTCATGAGTGACAATGACCTTTTGGATATGGACTATTTTCTTCATGAATTTGATGATGATGACGATTTTAGTGAAGAAGGATTTTATCTTTTCTAACAATCGTCTATTTCCTATGCCTCTTTTTTATGAGGCATTTTTTTACTTCTGCTTTAAACACGAACTTTCCTAATATATGAAAAAAGCACCAACCATTTCTGATTGATACTTTCAAATTATTTTGTTTTTGTAAATCTGTTTAATTGCGTATTCACATCTCGTCCACCGTACATAACACGGATAATCGTAACCACTTGTGTATCATCATCCGGAATATATAGAACAAGATAATTGTCTACTGGTGCTACGCGTAACCCTCGACTTTTCCATGGTTCCAATTCATATTGTCGATATCTCTTCGGCATATGATCAAGATCCATAATACATGCTTCAAGCCTATCAAGCTGACCACTTGCATTTTCTGGTGCCTGCAGTTCAAAAGCAATGTATTCGAAGATTCCACGAAGGTCTATCTCGGCCTGATCTGAAATCACGATATCATAAATCATAAATTGTAATCCTTGCGGATATCAGCAAAAACAGATTTTGCTGATCTAGTATGACCAGCCTGCATATCTGCATATCCTTTCTCTAGTTCTGCATTCATCTGTGCTTCTGATAATGCACTAACGTCTACAGGACGAGCGGATGGCATTTTCACTTCGAAAGGAAGTCCTCCTTGAAGAATAATTTGTTTGTAAAACATATTTATTGCATTGGATGCAGGAATTCCTAATGCTGCTAAGATTCCTTCTGCCTGTTCTTTTACATCAGGCTCAATGCGCACGTATAAATTTGCTGATTTTGTTGCCATAGTAAATACTCCTTTCGAATTTTTTCTAACTATATTATATTCATTCGTCCGGACAAAAGCAATACAAAATCAACATTTTACAAATTGTTCATACTCCGGTTAAACCCAAAAGTAGATATATTTCCATATAATAAAACCGAGCTTTCCGCAAGGCTTCTTTGATGATACCAACCTTACAAAAAGCCCAGAAATACCAGACCACTAATTCCGATGATGATCTCACTGTTTTTTATCTGTTTTCTTCTCCAATTTTTTTATTGAATTCAGGCAATCTAAAAGCTGTTCACCGCTCATTGTCAGAATCCTATCTAAATGTTCTGCCCAGTGCTGTAGTTTTTTCCGTCGGCGGCAGTTATTCGAAATTTTCGAATAACTAAATCCTTCTGTAGTTCGCTATCCTCGAATATTTTCTTAATATGATAATTTATAGTGTTAGTGCCGACATCGTACAATGTGGCCATCATCTTCTGTGTCAGCCATATATTCTCATCCTCATAGCGCATCTCAATACTGTCCTGCTGATTGCCGACAGATGCAACATAGGTCAGGTATTCTGCTGCGCTGGAACGGATGGTTATTTCATCTTTTTTCTTTTTCAAATAGGATGCTTCCTTCTTCGATAAATCACTCTATAATAAACAATAAACGAATTGCTGTATACTCTCCTCGTCCATGACAACGCTTATAGTTCCCTCAGATGATACAAATATTACAAATGACTTCTATACCAATCAATTACCGCATCCCTGTCTGAATCAAAGAACTGTGTTGATACATAGATATCCGTTCCATTGAAATTGATGGCCTTTGCTCTATATCTCTTTTGGAGAGAATTACCCATATTATCTGTTCTACTATTTGCAATTGCTGGATAATCTGTAGCTTGGAAAAGGTTCTTGGTATATTCCTTGGTTTTTAAATTTTCTAATTCAGCAGAATCAATCAATCCTTTTTCCACCAAATTTTCAACAAAATTATAAAATAGTTTTGCTACTGGAATTAAACCCTCTGCCCAGGTATCTTCGTTATCAATATCAAACGGCACCTCTGATAAAGAAAAGCTAAAATCATCAGTATCTAACTGCAGTTTCGCTAACAAATCTTTTATAAAAGAAATGATTCCATTAGCTGATAAGTTTGCTTCAAAATAGATACCGCTATTATCTATCTGCTTTGGTTTACGAATCTTTCTTTCATCATTGGAAATATAAATTCGAGTCGCATACGGAATAGAATAATCCTTTGTTGCAAGATCCGTTATGGTTTCAGCATCAAGATCAAATGCCGTATTCATCGTCTTTGCCAATAAATCTGCCCAACTAGAAACTTTCGTATGCTCTCCAACAAATATCATTTCTCCTGGTTTTGTATTGGAGAAATCGAAATTGCTATTCACATCAAAGGTTAATTCTGTACTTTCATTGGTATCCGAATGAATTTCAATGTACTTAAATTCTTCTATTAGGATATCCGCCAATATCTCTGCTCTATGTAAAATAGATTTTTCCGTCCATGTATCAGCCGACAGCACTTCTCTGTTGAGAATATTAGCCTTAGAATTTTGCCTGATTATCTTCTTTTTCTCTTCGAAGGCCTTAGTTCCAAGTTCGCTGTTATGTCCTGTGATTGTCAAGTTTCCAAGAGTATGAAGATATGTTTCATATACACGACCGTAATCCGCTCCAACCTCTTTTTTCCATACTGCTGCATTTTCCTTCTGAGGAAGAATATGCTCAATCGTTAAATTGCTGACATCAATATGCTCCTTCGTTGAATTCTCAATTACAGACAGCAGATATTTACAGATGTTCTTTTTATATAGAGGTCTATAGATTAGTGCTTCTCTAAATTCCTTATCAGTAGGCATTCTATCGTTAGCACGGATATCATTAAGGAACATCACAAAGCGCTCATAGTAGTGTTCATAATTACCATCCATTACCCTGTCATAGAGCGACTTCATGAATTTTGCCATATTCTTGTTAATTTCACAAGCATTCGTTCTTACAAAATAAGTAAGCAGGCATTCCAACACGCTACATAATGTATTCTCATCAATATTTCTCGCCTCATAGTCATCAAATACCCTAAATAATAATGGCAAAACAGTTGTCTGTTTTATCATATTAAATGCATTCAGATATTTAGTCACCCTTGCACTATAGCATTCAATTTCTCCAATAAACGCACCATAATATTTTGATGTTCCTCTAAGAGCAGTAAGCACATCTTTATGGCTAAGTCCATTGTTCTGGCAGTGTTCCTTGAACAGACGATATGCATTCTTACTGTTGACTGATCCAGTTATCTGAGAATTCAAGAAATTGATTACAAAATCCCCAAGATTACGGTATCCAACATTTTTTTCGATTTCGAGCCAGTATTCCTCATAAAGTTCATCTTGGTTTTCATCATCCATCAGCAAATAATTTCTAATCAGATCCGCAAGCGAAAGTTCCAGTCCCGTGGAGTTGATGGACTCAAAAATTTTCTGGGGCTCGTCTCCTTGAAGCTTATCCAAAATAATCTCTACAATTTCAAGCTTCTTAATTCCCTCTAAGATATCATTAAGCTCATGTCCCTTGGCAACGGTTGCTTCTATAAGATTTTTGAAGATCACGTAGTTTTTATAGACATTTGAATTTCTGTCCATTTTATCGACTTTATCTTTTATAAGGAGCATCAATTGCTCATTATCCGTTTTTACTGGTTTTAATTTTACTTTGTATTTTTCATCGCAATGTCGATTAAACATTACCTCTTGAACTTCATCCTCAATTCTTGCCGACACCCCTTTAGATGCATCGTAAAGAGCCTTAAGAAGAATATACATTGTAGTAATTCTCTGCTGACCATCAATGATTAAAACTTCATTTAGTCCGCTGCCACCGTTGACATCATCAATATACACAACTGTTCCGGTAAAATGCTGTCGATTGTTTTCTCCAGCTTTCATGATATCTTGGAACAGTTTTTCACACTGTATGTTTGTCCAATCATAATTTCTTTGGTAAACAGGTACTTTAAAAACTCTTTTGTTCTTCTCTAGAACATCGGAAAAGAGCCACATTCTATTAGCTTTCATTTGCAGTTCCTCACAATATCTTATTTATTCATTGTCTTTAACACCGAGTTTAAACACTTCATAATACGATTTGTAATTAAGTATTATCTTCAACCAAATTGTCTCCTAGTTGGATTATTATAAATCCAATCTTTCCATATCCATTTTACTTCCTGAAAGATACAAATCATATGCCATTGTTGCAGGAATCAACCTAATTTTTATATCTTGAAGTCCCAAATTAGAAAGCATCTCCATTCGAACTTCACCCTTATCCTCTATCTCATTGTTTTCTGTTGGAAGTAGAAAACAGTTCTTTACAGAAGAGAATTTATGGTCTTCAATAAACCGTTGATATGCCAATTGGTAAAGATACTGTTTGGTAATAGATTCTATGCCGGGCTGTCCTGTCGGAACAATTCCCTTTTCCAAATGGGCATTATAATATTTTGCATCAAATATAATAAATTGATGCTGTTCATTAACCTTACAAATAGAAACTAAATCTGGTATCAATGTATCTTTTGCACACTTTCCGGTAATCGTCCACAATGGTTTCTCGATTAATTCAATCAGCTTCTGTCTTCTGTTATAATCTTCTTTCAATGGCACAGGCAATTTTAAAATGCCAAGAGGGACATCTAACTGATTATCCATAATTTCTACACAATTTTTTTCCCATACCAGGTTGAAGCTATACTCGACTTGTATCAGTGAATTCCGTTAAATGTATTTGCATTTCTGAATCTTGCATATTTTCAACAGTGGTATAAAATTCCTGCCATGTTTCAATACTTGCATCCTTGCCAAAATCGTCTGCATCTTTTCTGCAAGAAGAGTTTCAAGATTATACGACAAAACTGAAATTGATCTGTCTTCAAACATAAGCTTGTATTTATACTCCACTGCACCTGGCGTGATTGCATCATCCGTAGAAATATCGATCTTAAAAGGTTGTCTCATTCGTTCCAAATTAGCTTCTATCATCATCCTAATGCCAGGATAATCAAATTCTTCCATGATTTCTTTTACTGATGTAATCCTAAAGTTTACCCCATCTTCAAGCTGAAGCTCACCGATTCTCTCAATGATTGCTCTAGCATCCTTCTCATTAAGAGGTAATGCTTTCACAGTGGTATCGATATCCATTGTAGCTCTCATGTCTACACCGACAATAGAAGCAACAGGCATTCCGCCTTTCAAAATAAAATTATTCCTGTATTCAGAAACAGAAACTCTTTATAAGAACCTTTCCATAAAATATGTTCTAATTAGTGCTTACGCAACTTCACTATTCCCGCCGGACATGTTTTTTACTTTGTCTTTAAGTTGTTTC
>ERZ791879.100-NODE-100-length-99591-cov-7.716434_pt1 | contig 99591 bp, 90 predicted proteins | sample MGYA00510162_ERZ791879 | MGnify/ENA primary metagenome ERZ791879 (study PRJEB30046, sample SAMN00792113) | human gut metagenome | study: EMG produced TPA metagenomics assembly of the A metagenome-wide association study of gut microbiota in type 2... | reverse complement strand
ATATTACATATTTGTATAAAATTAAAGACTGCTGACACTTTGTCAGCAGTCTGAATATAAAAAACAGAGTTGAATTTTTCAACTCTGTTTTTTATATTATATAATTAATTATGATACAAGCTATACCAGCAAGTATTAATGATACTGTATTAATACTAATACTTATAGTATTTTTGAAATTAGATTTATTAGTATTCTCCATTTTTGAAACTTCTAAATTAGCATTAGTATTATATTGGGTATTGTTTTGCCCCAATGATTGTAATGATAATCCCATTGGATTTCCACCAATACATGCAAATACACCTAACATTATAAATATAATTCCTTCAATAAAAAGTACATCTTTTAGTAAAAAACCTTTTAAATTCACTAGTATATTGCCAATAATAAAAAGAATAATAGTCCAAATTATTCCCCATAATATACATTTTCCTAAAGATTTTAATAATGTTTTATTCATAGAAATATCCCCCTTTGTTTAATAATTATATAACATTATTTGTAATTATTAAACAAAAATAATGTATTTATTATAATTTTCAAAAATAATCCATAAAAATAGTTTTAATACTAAACATTAATATTAAAATTATTTTTATTGACAAGTATTTTAAATAGGTATATGATTGAGATATGAATATTTTTACAAAAATATTACAATATGTAAGAATCATTAGTGAAATCTGATAGAAAAGTTAATTCTTATCTAAAAGAGAGTGATTAATAAATTACGTTAAAATATATATAAATGCCTCTTTTCGTTTATATATATTATTTAGCTAGCTTTCTTTTAATCTTAAGAAAGCTAGCTTTTTTATTTATACTACAAATAATGGAGGAGTAGAATTATGAAAAAAATAGCTGTTATAAGTGCAATCTTAGAAGAACCAAAAGAATGTCAAGAAAAATTTAATAGTGTAGTTTCAAGCTTTAGAGGAAGTATAAAAGGTAGAATGGGAATACCCTTTGAAGAGGGAATCTCAGTTATAAGTATTACTGTAGTTGGTACATTAGAAGAGATAAATAGTTTGACAGGTAAGCTAGGAAATATTGATGGTGTAGTAGTAAAAACAGCTATTGCTAAAAGGGAGATTTAAGGAAAAATATGCAAGTAAGAAACATTATAGACAAGCTATACAATACAACTAATGCATCAAGAGAAGAACTTTTATTTCTTTTAGATAATTTGTCTGAAGAAAATAAAGAATACTTAATAGAAAAATCTCATGAAGTTGCTCTAAAAAATTATGGTAATAATATTTACATAAGAGGTCTTATTGAATTTACAAATCATTGTATAAGGGATTGTAGATATTGTGGAATAAGAAAATCTAATGATAAGGCTGATAGATATCGACTTACTGTGGAAGAAATTTTAGAGTGTGCAGATATAGGAGATAGATTAGGATATAAGACATATGTATTGCAAGGCGGAGAAGATCCGTATTTTACTGATGAAAAAATGGTTGAAATAATAAAGAAGATAAAAGAAAAATATCCTAACAATGCTATAACTTTATCTTTAGGTGAACGTTCATATAAATCATATGAGCTTATGTTTAATGCAGGTGCTGATAGGTATCTATTAAGACATGAAACTGCTAGTAGGAGATTGTATGAATCATTGCATCCAAATTCAAAATTTGAAAATAGAATACAATGTCTTAGAAACTTAAAAGAAATAGGATATCAGATAGGGGCAGGCTTTATGGTTGGCCTTCCTAATCAAAATAATAGTGACTTAGTTGAAGATCTGATTTTCTTAAAAGAGCTTAATCCACATATGTGTGGAATCGGTCCATTTATACCACATAAGGATACTCCACTTGCTAATGAAGAAGGTGGAACCCTTGAAAAAACTACAACTATGTTAGCTTTAATTAGATTAATGTTGCCTAAGATATTATTACCAGCAACAACAGCCCTTGGAAGTATTGATCCACTTGGGCGTGAAAAAGGTCTTAAAGCTGGTGGTAATGTTGTAATGCCAAATCTTTCTCCAACTAGTGTTAGAGAAAAGTACTCGTTGTATGATGGGAAAATATGTACTGGAGATGAAGCTGCAGAATGTAGAGCTTGTATTGAGAGAAGAATTAATAATGCAGGATTTAATTTAGAAATTACGCGAGGAGATAGCTTAGTATTAAGTGATAAGGAAAGAGAAAAGATAAATAATAAATTGATTAATAACAAAAACAATGAAATTAGGTTAGATAATATATTTTTAATAAATTAATAAGGAAGTGGAAAAATTTATGTATATTAATCATGAAGAGGTATATGAATTATTAGAAGAAGGAAAGAAGGCAACTAGAGAAGAGATAATAAACATTTTAGAAAAAGCAAGAAAGAAAAAGGGAATTTCTCATAAAGATATTGCTGCACTACTTCAATTAGAGGATAAAGAATTAGAAAAAGAAATGTTTAAAGTTGCTGGAGAAATAAAAAAATCTATTTATGGGAAAAGAGTAGTTTTATTTGCACCATTATATATAAGTGATTACTGTGTTAATAATTGTGTTTATTGTGGTTATAAAAAGTGTAATAGCTTTAATAGAAGAAAGTTAACTCAAGATGAAATAAAAGAAGAAGTTAAGATATTAGAAAAGATGGGACATAAGAGGTTAGCATTAGAACTTGGTGAAGATCCAGTAAATGCACCAATAGATTATGTTTTAGAAAGTTTAGACACAATTTATAAAACTCAAAATGAAAATGGAAATATAAGAAGAGTTAATGTAAATATTGCAGCAACTACAGTTGAAAATTATAAAAAACTTAAAGATGCAAATATAGGTACTTATATTTTATTCCAAGAAACATATCATAAACCAACTTATGATGTAATGCATCCTAACTCATTAAAATCTAGTTATGAATATCATTTAAATGCTTTTGATAGAGCAATGGAAGCTGGAATTGAAGATGTTGGTGGGGGAGTATTATTTGGACTATCAGATCCTAAATTTGAAGTTTTATCATTAATGATGCACAATGAACATCTTGAAAAACAATTCGGAGTAGGTTTCCATACTATATCTGTTCCAAGACTTAGACAAGCTGAAGGGGTTACCTTAGAAAATTTCCCTAATCTTTTAAGTGATGAAATGTTTAAAAAAGTAGTTGCTATAATTAGAATTGCGGTTCCTTTTACAGGTATAATTATGTCTACAAGAGAAGATGAAGAAATGAGAAGAGATGCGCTTAAGATTGGAGTAACGCAAGTAAGTTCTGGTTCTTCAACAGGTGTAGGAGGATATAAACAAAGGGAAGAAGGAAAAAGTATAGAGCAGTTTAAAACATCAGATGAAAGAACACCAATAGAAGTTTTAAACTGGTTATTAGATGAAGGATATATACCAAGTTATTGTACTGCTTGTTACAGAAAGGGAAGAACAGGAGAAACCTTTATGGGACTTGCAAAAACAGGAGAAATTCAAAAAATGTGCGAACCAAATGCATTAATGACTTTAATGGAATATGCATTAGATTATGGTGATGAAAGTACATGTAAAAAAGCAGAAAAATTAGTAATGGAAGAAGCAGAAAAAATAAATAATGAGTCTATAAGAAAGTTTATTAATGATGGAATAATTAAATTAAAAGAAGGCCAAAGAGATATTTATATTTAGGAGGTCAGAATGAATAGTACACCAAATGCTAATAGAAAACATATAGCAATATTCGGAAAAACAAATGCAGGAAAGTCATCATTAATTAATAGTATTTGCGGTCAAGAAATTGCAATTGTATCAGATATTGCCGGAACTACAACAGATCCAGTTTTAAAAGCAATGGAGCTTATACCACTAGGTCCAGTTTTATTTATAGATACAGCAGGACTTGATGATAAAAGTGAAGTAGGTAAGCTTAGAATAAAAAAAACAATGGATATGATGAAAAGTACAGACTTCGCTTTATATGTAATGGATATAAATAATATAGATTCTGATGAATATGAATCTATAAAATTAGAATTTAAAAAGTACAATATACCTTACTTATTAGTTATTAACAAAATAGAAACTATAGATAAATATAACTTAGATCAACTGAAAGAAAAATATGAAGAAGCAATCTTTGTTTCTACTTATAAAAAAGAAGGTATAGAGGAGTTAAAAAATGAACTTGTTAGTAAGTTAAAAGATTCTGAAAATGATGTTCCTATAATAGGTAATTTAGTGCCTTATGGTGGAAAAGTTATATTAGTAGTACCTATAGACTCAGAAGCTCCAAAGGGTAGAATAATACTTCCACAAGTACAATGTATAAGAGATTGTTTAGATAATGGAATCAAGACATATGTAGTGCGAGATACAGAACTTCCTTCAGCTTTAGAAGATATAAAAGATATAGATTTAGTAGTTACAGATTCACAAGCTTTTAAAAAGGTAAGTAAAATAGTACCTAAAAATATAAAGTTAACAGGATTTTCAATTCTGTTTGCTAATCATAAAGGTGATTTAAAGGCTTTTGTTGATGGTGCTAGAAAGATTGATTCCTTAAATAAAAATTCTAAAATATTAATATCAGAAAGTTGTACACATAATGTTTCTCATGAGGATATAGGAAGAGTAAAAATTCCTAAACTTTTAAATAAATACGTAGGCGCAGAACTTAATTATGATTTTAGGGTTAGTCATGATTTTCCTGAGAATATAAAAGATTATGATTTAATCATTCATTGTGGTGGATGCATGATAAATAGAAAAACAATATTAAATAGAATTGATTTTTGTAGAAGTGAAGAGGTTGCTATTACTAATTACGGCATAGTATTAGCTTTTCTAAGTGGAATATTAGATAGAAGCCTAGAGATATTCAATAATAATTAGTTAATTTATGAATTATAATTAAATAACTAGTGATTATAAATATAACTATAAAAATAGTTAAAACAAATAATAAGGTTGTCCAATTACATTGTGGCAATCTTATTATTTGTTTTATATAATAAATAGATTAATTTTTTAGTAGTTAAGCTAACGTATTAATTTAATTATACTTTCACTGTTATATTCCTTTAAAAATACATCTGAACATCTATTAATAAATTTAATATAATCATTTTCATTAAGAATTATGGGGCAAGCTGTACTAAAATTTTTATTTAAACATTTATACTTAAAATCATTAAAAATACTTATGGATTTGTTTAATTTTATTGGTAGAAAATCTGTAAAGGATGAATCTATTATATTTATTTGAGATATAAAATCAACTATTAATTTTAGATCATAATTTTTAATATTTTCATTTATTATTACATGATATTCCAAATATTGAATGTTATATTCAGAAATAAAAAGTCTTTCAATATTTTCATCAAAATAGTTATCAAGCCAAAGATGAGTATAATAGCCTATAGCAAATGATTTCTCTAAATAGTTCAACTTTTTATTAGATAAATTTAATTTAAATTTAGTTAAATCACATTTTTTACTTGAATCTTCTTTAAAGTGAGACAAACAACCTTTAGTCATATCATTAAAAATAATATAATAGTTAGGAGCAATACTACCTAATGTTAAAAAATTAATATCAAGTTCATTAAAATACTTATTTTTTAAAATTCTTAGAAAATTAATATGAGTAGATATATTTGGCATAAAAACTCCTCCAAAAGCTTTTATTGATTTATATGAATAAATTCAAAAAAATATTTATTAAAAATTAATATAATTTCAAATAAGTTACTATTTTAAAATGTTTTTTATTTATCTAAACATATATCTAATACTGTGTACATACATTATTATAGAATAATTACATATGGAGGAAATATGAAAAGAGTATTGCTTATTAAACCATTAATATATAGTATTTTTATTTTAGTTGCATATTATATTATATTTAAAACAGAATTATTATTTACTAATAAAGAAGTAACTACATTTATTAGTTATATGAATAAGAAAAATGATTTTTTAGGTGCAACTAATTTCATGATATGGTTAGTAATAATTTCTGCATTAGTGGTAACAGCTTTAAATAAAATGGATAAAGTAAAGAAACAATGATAAATTTGTATTTATATTATAGATAATCACTATGAATATATATTAGATGATTATCTATTTTTTTATAAATAGTTTCACAAACATTTGACTTTTTAATGATTTTACTAACAAAAACTTATTAAAATATTAATAAATTACGAAAAAAATTAATTTTTTTTAAAAAAGTCTTTCCTTTTTATATATTCAATATTATAATGTAAAGAAATAATAACCTTATATGGTTATTATAGTAAAAGCGAATTGCAATAGGATTAAGATTATATTAAATTATGAAATACTATTGGGGAATAAAAGTAACTATATTATTTATATTAAATAAAATTAGTTTATAGAAATTTAATAATTGTTAATCCAAATTGTAATAAATATTTTTATTATTAAGGGGGCAAATTTAATGAAAAATTCAAAATTGAAAAAAATGTGTGCAGTGTTAATGGCTGCAACTATTAGCACATCTTTGTTTATTGGGTGTGGAAATACTAATAATACATCTAATGAGGAAAGTAAAGCTAATAATACTTCTACAGAATTAAAGCAAGAGATTATTTATAATCTAGGTGCTGATCCACAAACAATCGATCCATTGCTTAACACAGCTATAGATGGTTCAAATGTTATTGTTAATGCTTTCGAATGTTTAATGGTACTAAATGATAAAAATGAAGCTGAACCTGCTGCAGCTGAAAGTTATGAAGTTTCTGATGATGGTTTAGTTTATACATTTAAGCTAAGAGAAAATGGTAAATGGTCAGATGGAGAACCAGTTACAGCTAATGATTTCTATTATGCTTGGATGAGAGGAATGGATAAAGCCACTGCAGCTGAGTATTGTTATCAATTCTTCTATATTAAAAATGCTGAAAAATATTATAATGGGGAAGTTTCAGCAGATGAAGTTGGTCTCAAAGTATTAGATGATTATACTTTAGAAGTTACTTTAGAGGCACCAACTGCATACTTTACTCAATTACTAGCTCATCAAACTTACTCACCAGTAAGAGAAGATATTGTTTCTGCTAATCCAGATACTTGGGCTACTAGTCCTGAAACATATATTGGAAATGGTGCATTTAAATTAGTACAATGGGATATGAAAGATCAATTAGTATTTGAAAAGAATGAGAATTATTGGGATGCAGATAATGTAAAGTTAGAAAAATTAATATTTAAGTTAGTAACAGATGAAACAACAGCTTATTCTGAATTAAAAGCTGGTAACTTTGATGTTGTAAACTCTGTTCCTTCAAATGAAATTGAACCTGGTAAAGAAGAAGGCTTAGTTCAAATAATTCCAAAGCTTGGTACCTATTTTTTTGTAATTAATGTTGGTAAGCAAGATAACTTAAATGATGATGTTAAAAAAGCTTTAAATAATAAATTAGTAAGACAAGCCATGTGTTTAGCTATTGATAGACAAGAGATAATAGATAATGTTGGTAAAGCAGATCAAGTTGCTTCTTATAGCTTCGTACCATTAGGTATTTCTTCAACAGATGGTGGAGAGTTCTCTGATAAAGAATATTATGACCCACAAGATATGGAAAGTAATATTGAAAAAGCAAAAGAATTATTAAAAGAAGCAGGATATGAAAATGGAGAAGGACTTCCAACACTTGAGTTAATGTATAATTCAGAAGGTGGTCATAAAGATGTTTGTCAAATTGTACAACAAAATTTGGCGGAAATTGGTATAAATGTTGAGTTAACAAATCAAGAATGGGCAGTATTTTTAAGTACGAGACAAAATGGTGAATATCAAATTGCAAGACATGGATGGATTGGTGACTACAGTGATCCTATGACATTTTTAGATATGTGGGTAACTGATGGCGGTAATAATGATTCTGGATTTAGCAACTCAGAATATGATGCTTTAATAGCTGAAGCAAAAGTTGAAACTGATCTTGAAAAAAGAGAAGAATTATTAAGAAAAGCCGAAGATATATTAATGGAAGAAGCTCCTATTATTCCTGTATATTTTTACACAACAGTAATGGCATGGAATGATGATGTTGAAGGTATATTAGTAACATCTTTGGGAAAAGTTTATTTTAAAAATGCTTATAAAGTAGCACAATAATAAAAAGAGAGTCACTAGGGGCTCTCTTTTTTGATTATAAAATATAAAATGGACCTGTAATAAATTTAAATATAAATTATTTTGTTACAGATAAAAATTTTCAATCTTTACAACTATAAACAAATCTTTTAAATAAATTTAATGTTGTAGTATCATGTGCGGCCATCATTTCAGGGTGCCATTGTATACCTACTACAAATGGTTTATTTATCATTTCAATAGCTTCAATTATTCCATCTGGAGATACAGCAGTATTTTTAAAGTTAGGGGCAACTTCTTTAACTGCTTGATGATGAGCACTATTAACAATATAACTATCGCCAAATATTTCGTGTACAATACTATTTTCTTCTATATAAACAGGATGGCACTTTTCTGAAAGATGACTTTCTTGTTTATGAAGTATTGGTGAATCTGTAGCATAGGATATATCTTGATGTAATGTTCCACCACAGGAAACATTAAGAATTTGACATCCTCGACATATTCCTAAAATAGGCATATTTAATTCAAGGGCTTTTTGGGCTAAATTAATATGATACCAGTCAACTAAATCATTACAATTTCCTAAAAGGGGCCTAGGAAGTTCTTTATATGATAATGGATTAACATCAATACCTCCAGGAAGTAGTAAGCCATCACATGCGGATAGTTGATCAAGTAAAATATCAATATCGTTTATTAAAGGCAAAATAACAGGAATTCCTTCTGCTTCAGCAATTGCTCTTGGATAGTTATTATTTACTCTAGTATAATCTTCGCCTGCAAATTCTATCCTAAAATCCTTAACTATCCCACCAGCTATTGCTATTAGTGGTTTTTTCATTTTATCCCCTCCTTGAAATAAATCTTCATCATATATTATACGAAAAAAAAGAAATACTTTAAACATTTATAAGAAAAAAATACATATATTACAAGAATGATTTGTCTTAATATTTTCTAATGGGAACGAAAGTGAAGAGAAATTATAAAATATATTATAAGCATTTGAGGAGGTAATATAAAATAGGAAATACAACAAAATCGAATTATACTTATGATAAGATGGTTATAGATTTACAATATTTGAAAAAAATATATAGTGATAATATAGATATAAATATAATCGGAAATTCTCATGATAATAGGAATATTTATGAAGTAATATTAGGAAAAAGTAATAGTAAACAACACGTATTGATACATGCAGGAATCCACGGTAGAGAGTACTTAACTTCCTTATTAATTATGAAGCAAATAGAATATTATCTAAAGAATTATGAAGAGGGTGAATATTGTGGAATTAGATATAGCGATTTATTTAATTCTGTAGCTTTTCATTTAATTCCCATGGTAAATCCAGATGGAATTACTATAAGTCAAATAGGTATAAAAGGTATACGAAATGAAAAATTAAAAGACTCTATTTATGAATGTTATTATAATGATTTAAGTGCTAGGTATACTTGTGATAGATTTAAAAATTATTTAAGAAAATGGAAGGCAAATGCTATTGGGGTAGATTTAAATAGAAATTTCGATGCAGGATGGTCTGAAATAAATCAAAGTAAAAAATGTTCTTTTGCAAATTATAAAGGAAAATATTGCAATTCTGAACCTGAATCTAAGGCACTTATTAATTTAGTTAATAAATATAATTTTATTTACACAGTTAGTTATCACTCATCAGGAAATTTAATTTATTGGGATTATAGAGATAGCTTAGTAAAAAAAGAGAGTAGCAATCTAGCTGACCTTATTTCAAGTGTAACAGGATATAAAAAAGAAAAAAGTGATAGTGAATACTCGGAAGTTGTACCTGGTGGATTTAAGGATTGGGCATCTTCTAAGCACAATAATCCAATACCCAGTGTGACTATTGAAGTTGGCTTAGGAAAGTGTCCATTGAAAAATTCAGAATTTAAGTATATTTGGAATGCTAATTATAGAGTTTTGGCGGCTATTGCATATATGTTAAGATAAAAAGTTATAGTTATTACATTAAAAATATGTTCCTATATTTTATATTGAATTTTTTCCAAAAAAGAGAAGTATAATAATAAATGATATAATGAGTGGAAAGGAATTTATTAATATCTGAATATGAGTAAAAAGAGATTTGTAATTAAGTTTGAAGATAATAATAGAAAACTTCCAATTGAAGCTGAACCAAATAGTATAATAGATTTAGTAAAAAATAATAAAGTCAAGCAAAGAAGAATTTTTGATGAAAATGGAAAAGTTATAAAGGACATTGATACGTCAAATCACAATCAGCCTAAGTTCCATCCCATGGGTGCACATAAACATGTATATAATTTTAATAATTATGGACATCCTCATGGAAAGAGTGAAGAATTAACAGATGAAGAAATAGCTCAAAATAAAGATATAATTTTTGAAGAAATTAATTATAATTATCTTAATGAGGATATTGAATAAATCTAGCAAATAAACTATATTTTTTCAGGAATTAAATAGAAATTTTAAAATGGCAACAAAAAATACCAATTGATATTGGTATTTTTTTGTTTTATATGGTGGACAAATGTATTTAGCAAATGTATAATGTAAAAAACAATATAAAAGGTAATAAAATAATTAGTATTATAGTTTATTATTAAACATTTATTGGGGATTTAATAAAATACAAATATTATAAGGTGTTAAAGAGTAATAACTTAACATAAGATGTTATTATAATATCTATTTAAAATGCTAATTATTATTTAGGGGGTACAGTATGATTAACATCAAAATTTTAGAAGAATTATCAAATGCATTTGGACCATCTGGATTTGAAGATGAAGTTACAAATGTAATAAAGAAACACTGTAATGAAATGATAGTAGAAAATGATTCTATGAATAATGTTTATGCAAGGCTAAAAAATTATGATGGTAATAAATTAGTTGTTATGTTAGATGCACATACTGATGAAGTTGGATTTATGGTCCAAGCTATTAATGATAATGGCTTATTAAGCATTGTTCAATTAGGTGGATGGCATAATACAAATATTCCGGCACATACTGTTTATGTAAAAAATAGAGATGGTGAACTTATTAAAGGGATAACAACTTCTAAGCCAGTTCATTTTATGACCGCTAGTGAAAGAGTTAATAATTCATTAGAAATAGAGGATATCTTTGTAGATGTTGGTGCTAGTAGTAGAGAAGAAGTTTTAGAGGTTTTTAATATTAGGGTTGGAGATCCAATAGCTCCAAAAGTTGAATTTGATTTTAATGAAAAAAATGGAGTTTGTTATGGCAAAGCTTTTGATAATAGAATAGGATGTTTTTGTATTATAGAAACATTAAAAGCATTATCTGAAATAAGTGATTTAGAGGTAGATGTTGTTGGAGCTTTCGCAGCACAAGAGGAAGTTGGTACTAGAGGCGCACAAGTTACATCGCAAATTATTAAACCAGACTTAGCAATAGTGTTTGAAGGATCACCAGCAGATGATTTATATTATTCTAAAAATATATCACAAGGTGCATTAAAAAATGGAACACAAATAAGAAACCTTGATCAAGGTTATATAGGAAATCCTTTATTTATTAGGCATGCAGAAAAAGTTGCAGAAAAACATTCAATAAAATATCAAAATGCGGTTAGACGTGGGGGATCTACTAATGCGGCAAAGATAAGCTTAACTTCCAAAGCGGTACCAGTATTAGTTTTAGGTATTCCTTCAAGGTATGTTCATAGTCACTATAACTATTGTGCTAAAGAAGATATAGAATCATCAGTATCATTAGCTGTTGAAGTAATAAAAAGTCTTACTGAGGAAGTTATAAATAATATTTTAAGAAAATAATGTTAATTAAGAGAATCATAAGGTTCTCTTTTTTTTATAAGTGTCTTTGTGAAATGGTATAAATAGTTAAAAATGTTCACTTATAGGTAAATGTTAAATTTAAAAAAAATAACATTAAATATAAAGAAATTGAAATAAATTTTTTAAGAACATATATGGATAAAAAAGGGTAAATTAAGTAAATCAGCTATTGTTAACGTTAACTTTATTTTAATGTTAAATTGATATTTTAATTAATATAAAAAAAAAAACTTATAATATATTAAAAAAACAATATTCTTTTTAACAATTTTTTTGACAAATATTAAATTTTAATTATAATTAAATTATAACTCAACCAATTTTTAGTTCATAAGTAATTAAATAGAATTAAGTTGTAAGATCTAAACATTAGCTTATAATTTTAATCTTATAAATACTTTTAGGGGCAGAAATTATAAGAGTAAATATATGGCTTATATATTATAAAAAGATATAAATTGCATAATGCAGTTTAGTTATAAATACAAAGGGGGCAATTAAAGATGAAAATTTCAAAACTAAAAAAACTATGTGCAGTATTAATGGCTGCAACTCTTAGTACAACATTATTTTTTGGATGTGGAAGTACTTCTTCAAATGAGGGGAATAACACCAACTCAGAATCTAAAACTACAACAAATAAGGATACTAAACAAGAATTAGTATTTAATTTAGGAGCTGACCCTGAAACAATAGATCCAACAATAAATACAGCTTCAGAAGCATCAACAGTAATACTTAATGCATTCGAATGTTTAATGACACTTGATGAAAATGATAATGCAGTAGAGGGCGCAGCTGAAAGTGTTGAAGTATCAGAGGATGGATTAGTATATACTATTAAATTAAGAAAAGATGGGAAATGGTCTGATGGAGAACCAGTAGTAGCAGATAATTTTAAGTATTCTTGGATAAGAGCATTAACTAAAGAAAATGCAGCTGAGTATGCTTATCAATTATTCTATATTAAAAATGCGGAAAAATACTATAATGGAGAATTAAGTGCTGATGAAGTAGGAATTAAAGTTATTGATGACTATACATTAGAAGTAACATTAGAGGCGCCAACAACTTACTTTAAACAATTATTAGCATTTCCAACTTATGCTCCATTAAGAGAAGATATTGTAAGTGCAGATCCAGATGGATGGGCTACAAAGCCAGAAACTTATGTAACTAATGGTGCATTTAAGCTAGTACAATGGGATATGAAAGACCAATTAGTATTTGAAAAGAATGAAAATTATTGGAATAAAGATAGTATTAAATTGGATAAATTAACATTTAAACTTGTAACAGATGAAACAACTGCTTATTCAGAATTACAAGCTGGTAACTTTGATGTTGTTAATTCTGTTCCACCAAATGAAATAGAACCTGGAAAAGAAGCTGGTTTAGTACATGTTTCACCAAAGCTTGGAACATATTATTTCGGTATTAATGTTGGTAAACAAGATAATATGTCTGATGATGTTAAGGAAGTTTTAAGTAACAAATTAGTTAGACAAGCTATAAACTTAGCAATAGATAGACAAGAAATAATTGATAATGTTGGTAAAGCAGAACAAGTTCCTGCATATAGCTTTGTTCCTCAAGGAATTTATAACCCTGATGGTACAGAATTTGCTGATAAAGAATATTATGATCCTTTAGATATGGAAGGGAATATTGAAAAAGCAAAAGAGTTATTAAAAGAAGCTGGATATGAAAATGGTGAAGGAATACCAACTATTGAATTAATGTATAACTCTGAAGGTGCACATAAAGATATTTGTCAAATTGTTCAACAAAACTTAGCTGAAATTGGAATAAATGTGGAACTAACTAATCAAGAATGGGCAGTTTTCTTAAATACTAGACAACAAGGTGGATATGAAATTGCAAGACAAGGATGGATTGGAGATTATTCAGATCCTATGACATTCTTAGATATATTTGTAACTGGCGGTGGTAATAATGATTCTGGATATAGTAACCCAGAGTATGATAAATTAATTGCTGAAGCTAAAGTTGAATCTGATACAGATAAGAGAAAAGAATTATTAAGAGAAGCTGAAGATATATTAATGGAGGATATGCCTATACTTCCAATTTACTATTATACAACTGTAATGGGATGGAATGAAAATGTTAAAGGGATTCAAGTTTCCGTTTTAGGAACTGTTTACTTACAAGGAGCTTATATAGAATAATAAAATATTGTGAATTAAATAAAGTAAAATAGATATAGGATATATTAGTGTACTTCACTAATATATCCTATATTTTTTATTATTAATTTCTTTAATAATAAAAATAATTTTTTACAATTATTTATTTTCAAACAAAAAACTTCAAATTATATCAACTTTTATGTTATAGTATTAAAGTTGTATTAGATATAAGTTAAAGGGAGAGATATATATGGGGAAAATAATTATAGATGAAAGTAGTTTAAAAAAGAGAGAGAAAGCTTTACTTATATATATAATTTTTATTACTTTAGGAATAATACTTTTTGAATTTAGTAGTATTTTTTGGGGTAAGAATTATCACGTTACATATTTACATTCTATAATTTTGTTTATTAAGTTTTTTAATTCAATTCTATCAATTTTAGCCTTTGTAAGCTGTATAGTTTTATATATTAGATTAAAAAAAGATAGTATATTTATTATTTCTTTAATATATTTATCAATGGCTATTGGAATTGTTATGGGAGTTTTCGATGGATTTAAATTTAGTAATGAAGGATTAATTTTTTTACACTATACTAATTTATTATCTTCATTATTTAAACAAATAATTATTTCTATTGCAATTTTCCCAAATAAAAAATTAAAGGAAAAGATAATAAAACATAAATATAAATCTATATTTATAGTGATATTTGTTACATTAATTTGTAGTTTTTTAGATAGTAGACTTACTATTGAAGATCCCTTAGAAAATAATTTTTTTATTACATATAGTTTGTTTTTAATAATAATGTATTGTATATTTTCAATTATATTATTTTATAGAGGTATAAAGGGAAAAGAATATTCATTTATTATTTTAAGTTCAAGTTTATTTATGTTAGCAATGAAATATATTTATTATCTTTATAAAGTAAATATACCTGAATTTGCTCAAGGTTTGGTTTCAATATCAATGACATTTATTAGCTCTGGATTAGTAATTATCGCAAGTTTTGTAGAACTATATATGTATATGTATAAAACCCAGGTATTAAATAATAATCTAAAAGTTTTTTATGAATTAGTTGACAAGAATAAACATAATTATATGTTTCTATTTAAAGAAAATGGAGAAGTATTATATGCTAATAAAAAAGCTAAGGAAGAATATTATACAATTAATGAAGATACGAAGAGTTTACAACAGCTATTTATGAATAAAGGTCAGCTTTTAGATAGATATGAAGAAATAAAAAAATCAGTATATAAAGATGGTTTTTGGAAGGGAATATTAAAGAGTGAGCATCAAAATAAGATAATTGATTGTTATATTCAAATTATTGGCGAGAAAGAAAGTAATAAAAATATATTAGTTTCATATATAGATATATCAGATGAAATAAATATGGAGCTTGAGATAGAAAAGCTAAAAGTTTATGATAAAGAAAAAAATGAATTTATATGCAACATTTCTCACGAATTAAGAACTCCTTTAAATATTTTCTATTCTGTAATACAATTGCTTGATAAATTTAAAGAAAATAATGAATTAAATTTTAGATATATATATGAAAAATACAATAAAACATTAAATTTGAATTGTAAAAGAATGATGAGATTAATAAATAACATTATAGATGTATCAAAAATAGATTCTGGAGTTTTAAAACCTAATTTTGGCAATTATAACATCGTTTCGGTAGTTGAAGATGTAACATTATCTGTTGTTAGATATGCATTATTAAAAAGAATTAATATACATTTTGATACTAATGAAGAAGAGTGTTTTATTAAGTGTGATTCCTCTATGATACAAAGAGCATTATTAAATATACTATCAAATGCAATAAAGTTTACAGAAGAAAATAAAAATATATATGTAAATGTATTTGTAAGAGATAAATTTATTGAAATAAATATCAAAGATGAAGGAATTGGTATATCTAAGGAAGTTCAACATATAATCTTTGAAAAGTTTATTCAAAATGATAAATCTTTCAATAGAATGAACGAGGGGAGTGGCATAGGATTAAGCATAGTAAAATCAATATTAGTTCTTCATAATGGTTATGTTGAAGTTGAAAGTAAATTAAATGAAGGAGCCACTTTTAAGATTTTTTTACCAAATGAATATTTAGAAGATAAAGAATTTAAAATTTACGATATTGATGATGGCGATATTGAACTAGAGCTCTCTGATATTTATGAGGTATTAACTTAATATTTCAATAACAGATATTTTATAAAAAATCTTACGTTAATAATTATATGTTAGTAGTAAAATAATTAAGAAAGGACGAGTAATTCGTCCTTTTTTTATTATTTTATGAAGCAAATTAATTTTTAATAATATAAGATTGAATGAATTTTATTAACATATAAATAATATTAATAAACTGAATGTATAATTTTTATTTATGAGGTAAGTATGAAATACTTAGTTGAAATAATAGTAATTTGTATACTTTTGTTATGCCATTATACTATTAATAATATAGATGATATTATTAGTGTTTTTGCAACTAGTTATATTTCAAATTTAGAACCAGATGGTTATAGCTCTAAATTTAATGAGTTTAATTATAATGGTGTTAAAATATTATATGAATATAATATATCAAAAGCAATTCCTGTTTTAAAAGAATATATTGATGATTCAAAGCAAAACTGTGAAAAAATATTTAATGAAGTTAATGTATCATTAACAATAGAATTTGACTATGACAAAGATGTATTTTTATCTAGATTTGAAAGTAATACTGATAATATATCAGCATATTATGTTGATGCTATAAAAACTATTTATATTTATGTAGATAGTTATGATAATATTTTAAATAACAAAGAAAATTTTAGTGAAATATTACTTCATGAAATATCACATTATTATTTTTCAGAATTTTTAAGAAAAAATAATATATCATCAAAAGATGTACCTGTATGGATAAATGAAGGTATAGCAGATTATATATCTAATCGTATAAGTTTTTTAGATTATGATAATATAGAGTTCATTCCATTTGATAATATTTCAACTTCAAATGATTGGGCAAAAATAAAATCAGGTAAACAATATATACAAAGTTTATATTCAATAAATAAAATTATAAGTAATCATAGTGAAGATATAATTATTGATTTATTACTTGAATTAAAGGAATATGACTTTAATATAGCATTTAAAAATATAGTTGGAGTGGATTTTAGTAGCTTTGAAATGTCTATTAAAAATGATATGGAAATGATAAACCATAAGAATAATTGAAAGGTCTATGTATAAACTATACATAGACTATAAAAATTACATATTTAATATTAATTTAGTATTATATAAGAAATAAAAGTTTTAAAAGGAGGGTACATGAATTATCAAAATAACCTACCAAATAAAGATTTAAATTTAGAAAATACATATTCAAAGCTTCCTAAAAGTTTATTTTCATTTCAAAATCCAAGTAAGGTAGATAATTGTAAAATGGTATTTTTCAACAGAGAATTAGCTGAAGAATTAGGATTAAATAAAGAGTTTTTACAAAGTGATGAAGGAATACAATTTTTGTCAGGAAATAAAATTTTAGAAAATACAACCCCAATTTCCCAGGCTTATGCAGGTCATCAATTTGGACATTTTACAATGTTAGGAGATGGTAGAGCAGTTCTTTTAGGAGAGTTAATATCAAAAAATAAAGAAAGATTTGATATTCAGATTAAAGGAAGTGGAAGAACTCCATATTCAAGAGGTGGAGATGGAAAAGCAACTTTAGGACCGATGCTTAGAGAATATATTATAAGTGAGGGAATGTATGGTTTAGGAATTCCAACAACACGTAGCCTAGCTGTAATTTCTACAGGTGAAGATGTAGTTAGAGATGAATTATTGCCTGGTGCAATATTAGATCGTATAGCTAAAAGTCATATTCGTGTTGGTACATTCCAATTTGCTAGAAATTTTTGTGAAATTGAGGATCTTAAATTATTAGCAGACTATACTTTAAAAAGACATTTTGAAGTAAAAAATTATGAAGAAAATCCTTATCTTTATTTACTTAATGAAGTTATAAAGAATCAAGCATTACTTATTTCAAAGTGGCAATTAGTTGGATTTATTCACGGTGTTATGAATACAGATAATATGTTAATAAGTGGAGAAACTATTGATTATGGACCTTGTGCATTTATGGATACATATGATCCTAACACTGTATTTAGTTCCATTGATATTAATGGAAGATATGCATATGGTAATCAACCTAAAATTGGTGCGTGGAATTTAGCTAGATTTGCAGAAGCACTATTACCATTATTAGATAAAGACATAGATAAAGCTATTAAAGTTGCAGAAAAATCATTATCTAATTATGGAACCTTATATAATAAATATTGGGAAAATGGAATGAGAGCTAAACTTGGAATATTTAATTCAGAAGAAGACGACATTAATATTATTTCTTCTCTTTTAAGTATTATGAAAAATTATAAAGCTGATTATACAAATACTTTTCGTGATTTAACATTAGGAAATTTAGCAGAAAGTGAAATATTTAAAAGTGATGATTTTAAAAAATGGTATAAAATTTGGGAAGAAAGATTGATAAGACAAGATAAATCACGTGATGAATCTAAACATCTAATGGAAATTAGTAATCCAACTATTATTCCACGTAATCATAAAGTTGAAGAGGCTTTACATGCTGCAGTTACTAATAATGATTATAGCAGTATGAATGAACTTTTAGATGTAATTAAAAATCCTTATGATTATTCAAATATTAATGAAGAGTATTCAAAACCACCTAAGCCTACAAGTTGCGCATATAAAACATATTGTGGTACTTAAATCTAAATTAACTTAAAAAAATTAATTTCCTTATATACTTGAATAAATTACTAATAAGTGGTATTTTGTTTAATAAGTGAAATTTATATTTGGTATAGGGAGGAAATTTATATGAAAAGATTAGAAAACAAAGTTGCATTAGTAACATCTGCAACAAGAGGAATTGGATTAGCTTCTGCTAAAAAGTTAGCAAGTGAAGGGGCTACTGTATATATGGGAGTTAGAAGAATGGAGGTAACTCAAGATATATGTGATGAGTTATCTAAGAGTGGTTTAAAAATGAAACCAGTATATTTTGATGCATATAAAATTGATTCTTATAAAACTATGGTTGAAGATGTAATAAAAGATTCAGGTAAAATAGATATTCTTGTTAATAATTTTGGAACTGGTCGCCCTGATAAAGATTATGATTTAGTTAATGGTGATGAAGATGCTTTCTTTGAAATATTAGAAAGTAATATTGGAAGTGTATATCGTGTTTCTAAATTAGTTGTTCCTTATATGATTAAGAATGGTAAAGGTAGCATAATAAATATTTCATCAATAGGTGGTGTGGTTCCTGATATTTCTAGAATAGGCTATGGAGTATCGAAAGCTGGAGTTAATAATATAACACAACAAATAGCTATGCAATATGCACGAAATAATATAAGGTGTAATGCTGTATTACCAGGCCTTACAGCAACAGATGCAGCACTAGATAATATGCCAGAAGAGTTTAGGAAATCATTCTTATCACATGTACCTTTAAATAGAATTGGTACACCAGAAGATATTGCTAATGCTGTATTATTCTTTGCTAGTGATGAGTCTTCTTATATTACTGGCCATATAATGGAGGTATCTGGTGGATATCATTTAGGTACTCCACAATATGCAGATTTTGTTGGACGAAAAATGGTTGAAGAAAAGTAAGTAGTTTACAAATAAATTTTAATAAATAAAACATCCTATTAAAGTTTAAATAGGGTGTTTTATTTATTAATTATAAAGAAATTGTAAATTAACCCCTAAATTATTGAAGTTATTTCTAAATTATAGTACGATATAGAAAAAATAAGATATTTAATAAATTTTACAAAAAGGGGGAAAAATATGATAAATTTAATGATTATTTGTGCATTAGTATTATTAATATGTATAACTTCAACAAAAATATTATATAGATTTGGTGTACCGATTCTTCTTATTTTTATAGTTCTTGGAATGCTATTTGGTTCCGATGGTATTGTTGGTATATATTTTGATAATTATAATTTAGCAAGTGATATATGCTCCATAGCATTAATTTTTATAATGTTTTACGGGGGGTTTGGTACTAACTGGAATATGGCCAAGCCTGTGGCCGTTCAATCTATAGTTATGTCATCTTTTGGAGTTGTTATAACAGCAGGATTAACAGGTTTATTTTGTTTCTTTGTTTTTAAAACATCTCTATTAGAAGGTTTACTTATAGGATCAATAATTGCATCTACAGATGCAGCAGCTGTATTTGCTATATTGCGTTCACAAAAGTTGAATCTTAAGGGATCAATAGCTTCTATATTAGAAGTTGAAAGTGGTAGTAATGATCCCTTTGCATATATGCTTACAATAATAATATTAGGCCTAATGTCTAATGGTGGATATGGAGATATTATCCCTATGCTATTAAGTCAAATTATAGTTGGAGTAGTAGCTGCAATTGTATTAGCAAAGTTGTCTATTTATTTATTAAGACATGTTAAGTTTGAAATAGAAGGTTTTTATCCTATATTCATTACTGCAATAGCTGTATTAGCATATTCTTTAAGTGAGTACTTAGGTGGAAATGGATACTTATGTGTGTATATAACAGGAATTATCATAGGAAATAGTAAAATACCTCATAAAAAAAGTATTTTTCAATTTTTTGATGGTATATCATGGTTAATGCAAATTTTATTATTCTTCTTACTTGGACTATTAGCCTTTCCTTCAAAGTTACCATCTGTAATGCTTAAAGGTATCTCTATTTCAATATTTATGATTTTCATAGCAAGGCCAATTGCAACATTCAGTATATTAAGTTGGTTTAAAGTTCCAATTAAGCAACAACTTTTTATTTCATGGGTTGGAATTAGAGGGGCTGCATCGATAGTTTTTGCAATTTTTGCTGTAACATATGATGTTCCTATAAATCATGATATTTTTCATATAATATTCTTTATGGCATTATTTTCAGTTGCGGTACAAGGTACTCTTATACCTACTATAGCAAGAAAGCTTGATTTGATTGATGATGGAGAATCTGTTCTAAAAACATTTAATGATTATAAAGAAGATAAAAGTACTAAATTACTAGAATTTACAATTAGTGGTAATAATCCTATCGCTAATAAAAGTATCATGGATGCAAATATTCCTGAAGACATACTTGTTGTTATGATAAAACGAAAAGGAGACGTATTTGTACCAAATGGATCTACAGTAATTTTACCTGGAGATACTTTGGTTCTTTCTGGAAATACTCTGTTAAATTTTAATGATTATAAAGAAGGAAAAAGTACAAATTTAATGGAAATTTCAATTAGTAAAGATAGTAAAATTGCAAATAAATCTATAAAAGATTCTATTTTAACAGAGGATATTCTTATAGTTATGATAAAACGTAAGGATAAAGTAATAGTTCCAAATGGAAATACGGTTATAATGCCTGAAGATATATTGGTTGTTACAGCTAATAATTTAAAAAATATAGAAAATATGATAATAGCATAAAATTCATAAAAAGAGTAAGATTTAAATTTTCTTACTCTTTTTATTTTAATTAAATCTTACACATTAAACTTTAATTAAAATAAATTTTATAAACAAAAATTATTTTTGCTTAATTATTTATTTACAAAAATAATTTTTATTGATATATTCTTAATAAGAAGTTTTTTAATATTAGGATGTGTTAGTATGGAAAATATAAAATCAGTTATTAATATAATTTTTTCAGAATATAATAATTTTTTTGATGCAGAAAAAAAAATAGCTGATTACATTTTAGATAATAAAACAAAAGTAATTGAGATGACTATTTCTGAATTAGCTGAAAAAGCTGGAACTAGTGAAGCAACAATTACAAGGTTTTGTAAAAAATGTAGTATGAAAGGATTTCATCATTTAAAAATAACATTAGCACAAGAAATAGTTGATTCTAAAAAAGATGAGTTTACTATTTCAGGGAGCGTTAGTGAAAATAATATTAAAGAGTCTCTTAATAATATTTTAGCTAATAAAATTGAAGAATTAAAACAAACAATTTCAATGATTAATGAAGAAGAGCTAAGAAAAATATTACACATATTAAAAAGTGCAAAAACTGTTCAATTTGTAGCTGTTGGTAATACTATACCTATTGCATTAGATGGATGTTATAAATTAAATCAAATTGGAATTCCCTCTGTTACTAATACTATCTGGGAAACCCAAATTGCATATACATATAATTTATCAAAAGATGATGTTGTTATAGTTATTTCAAATTCAGGTGAATCAAAGCGATTAATTGATGTGGCAGAAATAGCATCAGAAAAAGGTGCTACTACCATAGGCATAACTAATAGTGATAATTCTCCATTAGCAAAAGTTTGTAATTATCATATTAAAACATCAACTAGAGAAAAATTATTTTTATCAGAATATTATTTTTCTAGAATTTCAGCAATGACTATAATCGAAATATTATATCTTTTCTTAACTGTTGGAAAAGATGATGTTTATGCTAATATAAGTAGACATGCTCAAGCTATTGCAGATGAAAAAATATAATTTATTATAAACAAAGAAGGGATGTTGTAACTTGAAAAGAAAGTGTGCTAAAGAAGCTTTAAGTTATATTAAAGATAAATCTATTATTGGTCTTGGAGGAGGTACTACTATTTCTTATTTAGTTTCTTATATAAAAGAATCTGAACTTGATGTTAAAATTGTTACACCATCATTTGAAACTGAAAAATTATGTATTGAAAATGGATTAGTAGTATTACCAACTTGGTCTGTTGAGTCAATCTCTGTTGCATTTGATGGTTGTGACGAAATAGATAAAGAGTTAAATGCACTGAAAAGTGGAGGAGGAATCCATACAAAAGAAAAAATAATAGCAAGTATGGCTGATGAGTATATTTTACTAGTAGATGAAAGTAAAGTTTCTAACAAGCTTGAGTTTAAATATCCTGTTGTTTTAGAAATAATACCTGAAAGCAAGTCTATAGTAGAAAAAGAAGTTAGAAAATTAGGGGGAATCCCTAAATTAAGAGTAAGTAATTCAAAAGATGGAGTTACAATTAGTGATCATGGATTATTTCTTATGGATGTCAAATTTAATAAAGAAGATATCATTGATATTTCTGTATTAAATGATAAGCTAAAAAAAATAGTAGGAGTTCTAGATACTTCACTATTTTATAATATAGTTACAAAAGCACTAGTAGTTGGTGAGAATGGAGTTAGATTAATTGAAAGTAAAAGGTAGGGTATGTATTATGAATGAAAATTTTAAAGTATTAAGCAATGGTGTTAAAATGCCTTCTGTTGGATTTGGAACATATAAATCTGGAAATGATGAAGAAACTGCAAAAATTGTAAAATATGCTTTAAAGATAGGATATAGACAAATTGACACTGCTTCTTTTTATGGTAATGAAGTTGGTATTGGAAATGGAATAAAAGAAAGTGGAATTAATAGAGAAGATATTTTCCTTGTTACAAAGCTTTGGAATGATGATCATGGATATGATAAAACTATTGAAGCCTTTAATAAATCATTAGAAAGATTACAAGTTGATTATATAGATTTATATCTTGTACATTGGCCAAATAAACTAAATTCAGAAACTTGGAAGGCATTTGAATATCTTTATAAAACAGGCAAAGTAAAATCAATTGGAGTTTGTAATTTTAAAGTTGCTCATTTAGAAGAATTGAAAAAAACAGCTCAAATAATGCCTATGGTAAATCAAATTGAAATTCATCCTCAAAGTTCAAAAAACGATATGTTAAGTTATTGTGAAGAGAATAATATTCAACTTGTTGCATGGAGTCCTATAATGAGAGGAAAATTATTCTCTAATGAATTAATGATAGGACTGGCTGAAAAATACAAAAAAACAATAGCTCAAATAATATTAAGATGGCACCTGCAAAGAGGAGTAATTCCTATACCAAAGTCATCTAATGAAGAAAGAATAAAAGAAAATCTAAATATTTTTGATTTTGAACTTTCTAATGATGATATAAAAACTATAGATTTATTAAATGAAGGAGATAATGTATCTGTAAGCGGAGTACCTGAAAATACAACATATCTTAAGTTTTAATAAAATTTTAAGATAGTATTACAGAACAAATAAATAGTAAAAAGAACAAAATATATATTTATATAAACACATACGTATAATGGATAACTAATATTATTTTATATAGGGAATTTTATTATACATATGTGTTTTTTTTATAATTAAATTTAAGAATAATTTTCTTAAATTATTATATATTGACATATATTTATAGTGTATATATACTTATATATAATAGGTAGTTTTTAAAACTATATGATTAAGTTTGATGTACTAGGAGGATTAATATATGGAATTAAATTCATTAAAAATAGGAGATTTAATTGCAAAAGTACCAATAATACAAGGGGGAATGGGAGTAGGTGTAAGTTTATCTTCACTTGCAGGAGCTGTAGCAAAAGAAGGAGCAATAGGAGTAATATCAGCTGCACAACCTGGGTATTTAGAATCTGATTTTGGAATAGATTCTTTAAAGGCTAATATAAGAGCTTTAGGAAAACATATTAAGAGAGCTAAGTCTATATCAAATAATGGAATAATAGGTGTTAACATTATGTGGGCAACACGAAATTATGAAGATTATGTAAAGTGTGCTATAGATAATGGTGCAGATTTAATTATATCTGGTGCAGGATTACCAACTGATTTACCTAAATTCACAGAAGGATCAAATATAAAACTGGCGCCAATAGTATCACCACCAAAGTCAGCTAGTGTTATTCTTAAAATGTGGGATAGACGTTATGGAAGAACTGCAGATATGGTAATCATAGAGGGACCAAAGGCTGGTGGACATTTAGGATTTTCTAATGATAGCATATTAGAATATGAGTCTAAAGGATATGATAAGGAAGTTCTTGAAATAATAGATATTGTTAAAGAGTATGAAGAAAAATATAATAAAAAGATTCCAGTAGTATTTGCTGGTGGAGTTTATGATAGAAATGATATAGAGCATTATATTAGCTTAGGATGCTCAGGAGTTCAGATGGCAACGAGATTTGTTGCTACTGAAGAATGCGATGCACATATAAACTTTAAAATGGCGTATATAAATTCCAAAAAAGAGGATATAATGATTGTGAAAAGTCCAGTTGGTATGCCAGGGCGTGCTATAAGTAATAAGTTTATGGAAGAAAGAAAGTTAACAAATGAAAAGATCAATAAGTGCTATAAGTGTTTAAAGAAATGTGATATGGCTACTATACCATATTGTATAACTGGTGCATTAGTCCGTGCAGTAAAAGGCGATGTAGAAAATTCACTAGTATTTTGTGGAGAAAATGCTTATAGACTAGATAAAATTACTACTGTTAAAGAGTTGATTCAAGAATTGACATATTAGTAAAACAAATATATTAAAAAAGAGTTGAAATTCAACTCTTTTTTTAAAATTATCTGTTGAAGATGTTGACATAAATTTAATTATGATGTTAGAATGATTTTAGTTAAGGAACGGAGAAGTATATTCTATATTTGGGTACCTGGAATATATGGAGTTATTGGTACAACCGACTGATTGTTATCAGTCGGTTTTTTTTTATAAAAAATATTCTTAAGGTGGTGTTAACGCAAGGGATTTATAAATTTTGGAAATGTTTTCAAAAATAAACTATGTAGGTTTTGAGATATAGATTTTGGGAGAATAATTATGTTAAATAAGATATTCATTAAAAATTAGTTATTTACGCCAGGAGGAGATATTAGTGAAAGATAACTTTCAGATTAATCGTAAATTGATTATTATAGCTATTATTTTTATGTTTATATTTATAGTGGCAAGCACTGCTTTAATAAATATTATTCTAGATAATGATGTTAAATTAACTAGTGATGTTCATTTTAAGCAAGCTATCCATCAATTAGAAAAGGATATAAGTATTCTAAGGTCAACAACTGAAAAAATAGCAGAAAATAATAAAATTATAGAAATTTTTGCTAACAATCCATCTTTTGATCAATTAGATGATGAAGAAAAATCTATTATAATGGAGCAAATTAATTTATATGAACAAAATTTAGAATCATCAAAGTTTGTAGATACAATTAATTTAATAAATTTATCTGGAGATTATTTATTTTCTAAAGGTATGACTTACAATAATTTTAAATTAACTGATAGACCATGGTTTAAGGAAGAGTATTTATCATTAAATGAACATAATTTTATAACAGAAATGCATAAAGATTTTAGTACTGGGAAGTATACCATAGCAATTGTTTCCTTTATCTATACAGAAGATAAGACAGAATTGTTAGGGGCTGCTGTATTAGATATGTTTGTAGAAGATCTATTAAGTGGTTTAGAATCAAACTTTTATATAGGAGATTTACAAGCAATTGCAACTAAGGAGCAGAATGTAGATAAATTAATTGAGGAAAATAATAACAACAATAAATACTATATTAAATACGCAAATAATATACTATCTAATGGAAATGGAATTTTATTTTTATTTGACAAGGATTCTATAAAAAATGATTCTTTAGTAAAACCTCTTTTAATTGCTACTAAAATAATAGTAATTTTAGTTGGATTAATTATATCAATTAGTTTAATCATTAGTATTAAAGTTGCTTTTAGACCTGCATTACAATCAATAGATAAATTAAAAAAATTAATGGGGAATTTAAGTGATACTGATGATAATGTTTCTTTAGATAATATGGATGAATTTAAACAGTTAGAAGTTATTTCAGCTGGATTAGGAAAATCATTTGATAATAAAATACAATCTCTTATTTATCATGATACATTAACAGGGTTGGCTAATAGGAAGAAATTAACTTTAATTTGTAAAGAGTTAATAGAAAAAAATAAAGAATTCGCATTAATATTTATTGATTTAAATAAATTTAAAAAAGTTAATGATATATTTGGTCATTCTGTAGGTGATCAACTATTAGTTACTTTTAGCAATATTATAAAAGAAACATTAGGTGAAAAGGGAGAATTAATAAGATATTCAGGTGATGAATTTATAATTATTTATAGAGATTTCAAAGGTGATTCACAGTTTATAGATTATTACGAAAATGAAATAATACCTAAATTTAAAGATCCTATAGAAATTCAAGAAGGCATAAAAATAACTATCGAATTTTCCAGTGGTATAGCTGTATATCCTAGAGATGGTGGAAATCTTGAGGATTTAATAAATAAAAGTGATTTTATGATGTATACAAGCAAGAGCAATGATACCCCATATAAATTACTATTTTTTAATGATAATATATATAGAAATATGATATACATAGAAACACTTAAAAATCAATTAAAGCATTCCATAGAAAATAATGAGTTGATTATCAAATATCAACCTATATTTGATAAAAATAAGTACATAGTAAAAGCAGAAGCTTTAATAAGATGGAATAATAAAGTTTTAGGCATGATAAGGCCTGATAATTTTATTCATTATGCAGAAGAAACTAGAGAAATTATTCCTATAGGATATTGGATTATTGAAAGTGTATGTAAATTTATTAATAAAAATCAATTAAAAATATCTATTGGAATTAATGTATCACCAATTCAATTATTAGAGCTTGATTTTATTGAAAAAGTAACAAGAATTTTAAATAAATATAATGTAGAGACAAATAAAATTTATTTTGAAATAACAGAATCAGTTCTTTTAGAGGATAGTGAAATAGTTAAAAATAATATTTTAAGTTTGCGTAAATTAGGAATTGCTATAGCACTAGATGATTTTGGAACAGGATATGCTTCTTTTAGTTATTTAAAAAAATATAAATTAGATATTTTAAAAATAGATAAATTATTTATAGATAATGCATCTGATAATGAGTTTGTAATTGTTGGTTATATAAAGAGAATTTCTAATTTATTAAATATGAAAGTAGTAATTGAAGGGGTAGAAACTGAAGAGCAATTTAATGAACTTAAAAATATAGGGTGTAACTTCTTCCAAGGATACTATTTGTCAAAGGTATTAGAAGAAGATGAATTATTAAAATTATTATAAATAAAGTAAGTGAGAGTATTAATGAAGTAAACTCAATAATACTCTCATTTTTATTCTTTGATAAAAGTTTTTTGTTTTAAAATTTTTGTATTTTAAAATTATCATAATAGAAATCTTGGTAGCTGTAGTATTTAAAATATTATATAATAAAGACAAAGTATATTTTAAAATATTTAGAAACTTTAAAGTTAAGGGGGAATGTTAAATTATGAGTTATAATAAAGTTTTAGAAAATGCCAGAAATTGTATTGGTGATTATTGTAAAGCATGTACAGAATGTAATGGTAGAGTCTGTAGAAACACAATGCCAGGTCCAGGAGCTAAGGGGATTGGAGATACAGCAATTCGTAATTATGATAAGTGGAAAGAAATACGTATCAATATGGATACATTAACTGAAAGCAAGCCTATAGATATGAGTATAGATTTATTTGGTAAGAAATTTAAGTATCCATTTTTTGCAGGACCAGTAGGGGCAGTTAATTTACATTATGGAGATAAATATAATGACGTGTCATACAATAATATTTTAGTATCAGCATGTGCTAATTATGGTATACTAGCTTTTACAGGAGATGGAGTTAACCCAGAAGTTATGAAGTCTGCTACTACATCAATAAAAACTGTTGGTGGATTAGGAATTCCAACTATTAAGCCGTGGAATCTTGATACTATAAAAGAGAAAATGCAGTTAGTTAAAGATAGTGGAGCTATTGCAGTTGCAATGGATATTGATGCTGCAGGACTTCCATTTTTAAAGAATATGAATCCACCAGCTGGTGCAAAATCAGTAGAAGAACTTAAGGAAATAATAAAACTTTCAAATCTTCCTTTCATTGTTAAAGGTATTATGACAGTGAAGGGAGCATTAAAGGCTAAGGAAGCTGGAGCAGATGCAATAGTAGTTTCTAATCATGGTGGAAGAGTATTAGATCAATGTCCAGCAACAGCAGAAGTTCTTGCAGATATTGTTGATGCTGTTGGAGATTCAATGAAGATTTTCGTTGATGGTGGTATACGATCTGGTGTAGATATATTTAAAGCATTAGCATTAGGCGCAGATGGGGTTCTTATCTGCAGAACATTTGTTACTGCACTTTATGGTGGTGAGGAAGAAGGTATTAAAACATATATTGATAAGCTAGCTTCTGAACTTGAAGATACAATGTCCATGTGTGGTGCTTATTCACTTAATGATATATCTAGGGATATGATAAGAAAATAAAGCGATATTTATATTATAAATAATAAAGAGTTTATAAAAGAAGTATCATCAAATTAAGAGGATTTGATGATACTTCTTTTATAATTATAGTTTAATAGGAAATAATACATCTTTTAATGTTACTATAATCATAACTCCCATTAAAATAATAAATCCTACATAGTTTGCAGCACCAACAATTTTATCAGGAAGTTTTCTTCTTGTTATTAGCTCGATAATAGTAACAGCTGCCCATCCTCCATCTAATGCTGGAAAAGGTAATAAATTGAATATAGCTAAATTAACACTAATAAAACCTAATAAATATCCAAGAGACACTAGACCATTTTTAGCAGCTTGAGTTGACATTCTTATTATAGTAATAGGTCCACCAACATCAGTTTTTAAATTTACATTCCCTGAAACAATAAGTTTAAGACTTTTAAAAGTTTGATTAATTAAAGAAGCTGTTTCTTTAATTGATTGTTTTATTGCTTGAATAATAGTAGGCTCTTTAATAGCACTATAATAAAATCCAATATGATAAACTTTATTACCGTTTTTTTCAATCAACTCAGGAGTAAGAGTAATTTCTATCTTTTCACCATTTCTGTTTATTAATAAATTTATAGGATTACCATTAGAAAGTTGAATCGCCATAGTGACATCTGTAGGAGTATAAACCTTGTCTCCATCTATCTCTATAATCTCATCATTAATTTGTAATCCTGAATTAATAGCAGGTGAGTTCTCAGATAGCTTACTGATTTTTAACTCATTAAATCCTCTATGTGAAATAATCATGCTGAATACTATAATTGCAAAAATAATATTCATTATGGCACCAGCTAATATAATTGAAATCTTTCTTAGTGGAGTAGCACTTGAAAAACTTCTTTCATCATCTACAACTTCTTCTTCACCTAATAGACTAACAAACCCTCCAATAGGGAAAAGTCTTAATGAGTATCTTGTTTCTTTACCTTTTCTTGAAAATATCTCTGGTCCCATCCCAACTGAAAATTCTTCAACCTTTATTCCATTTACTTTTGCCATAATAAAATGACCAAGTTCGTGAACAATCACTAATAAACTAAAACCAAGTATAGCTATAATAATATACATATTTTCCTCCTTAATTAATTATGTATACTTAATTGTTATTCTTTATCTAAAGAAAAAATTACTTATTAATTAATATTATAAAAGGATAAATTGGTATATTATATAATATAAGCTTAATTATAAAATAAGTATGATTTACAATATTAAAATAATAAATTTATTTTAATATCTTAAATTATATTTACATAATATTCTTTAAGATTTACAGTTATTGATTTATCAGGTAAATGCTCGGTGATTATTCCATAAAAATCAAGTAAATTAGAAAATCTAAATGAACCATTTTTTTTAAATTTTTCATTTAAAGCAACTAAAAATAACTTATCTGAAATATTAGTAATTGCTTTCTTAGTAGCAGCATCTTCTGAAAGTGAAGTACTTATAGTTCCATCTCTAAGATCAATTCCTGTACATCCTAAAAATGCTTTATTACATCTATAATTATTTATTTGCTCAATAGCATGAGATCCAATACTACCACCAACATATGAATTATAATCTCCACCAATAAAAATAAATTTTGTAATAGAGTTAGGCGTAATTAATGACGCTATTTCAAACATATTAGTAATTACAGTTAATTGCTTATTATCTTCTACAATTAACTTTGCAATCATAAAAGAAGTAGTAGAGGAGTCTAAAAAAATGGTGTCATTATCATCTAATTCATCAAAAGCTTTTTGAGCTATTATATTTTTTAATTCTATATTCTCACTAATACGATTATTAAAAGTTTTTATTTTAATAGCACTATTATCTATATTAATGGCACCACCATAGGTTCTCTGAAGTAAATTTTTTCTCTCTAATACCTTTAGATCTTTTCTAATCATACTTTCACTTACTTTAAACTCTTTACTTAAATCTTTTACAAATATTTTTCCATCTTTATCTAATAGATCTAATATATACTTATGACGTTCTTCAGTAAACATTTTAAATCTCCTTTAATTTTACTTCTTATTTATTCCCATTTTATTATATTGTTTATATTAAGTCAATTGACAACAAGGAATTAGTGGGATAAAATAAGAAAGATTAGGAATGGAGGGGATTTAATGAAAAAAGCTATATTTTTTGATATTGATGGAACATTATTAGATTACTTTGGTGGAATAGTTGATATTACACCAAGAGTTAAAGAAGCAATTCGTTCTCTTCAAAAAGAAGGTCATTATGTATTTATTTCAACTGGAAGACCATATGCATTTTTAAATAAATCAATCTTAGATTTTGGATTTGATGGTTATATTTTAGCAAATGGAGCTCATGTAATTATAAATAATGAAACAATATATAGTGAGCATATAGATATTGAATTTATAAAGAATTTAGTAAAAGAATTAGAAGAACTTAATATTCAATATATATTAGAAGGTGAATACTATTCTTATATGAAAAAAAACTTCAAAGAATTTTATGAATTTTATGATACAGTAGGTGTTTCTAAAGAATTAATAAAAGATGAATTTTCTTTAGATGAAATCAAAACTTATAAAATTGAAATGATGTGTCCAAATGATGAAGTTGTTAATTCATGTTTAGAAATAGTTCAAAGAAATGAAGAATATGACTATGTTAACAGTATTGCTTTAAAGTCATTTGAATTATATTCAAAGAAAAACACAAAAGCAACAGGAATACTTAAAGTTTTAGAACATCTTAATATTGATATTGAAAATAGCTATGCTTTTGGTGATGGTAAAAATGATATAGAAATGCTTTCAACAGTAGCATGTGGTATAGCCATGGGAAATGCAGAAGATGAAGTTAAAAAATATGCTAGTAAAATTACCGATACAGTACATAATGATGGCGTTGCGATTGGTATAGAAGAATTTATTTTTAATATTTAAAAAACTTCTTTCTGTAAATTTACTAATAAATCACTGTAAAAAAATATTAACTATATAAAAAGTACTTTTATTACTTAAAATTTATATTAAATTTAAGTATATATAAGTACTTTTTTATTATAATTTTAATATTAATTCCATAATATATCAGGTGGCATAACTTCTAATATATTATTTAATATCTCTATTAAAGTTTCAGGTTTTACATTCGATGATGACAATAATTGTTTAAATTTTTTACTTCCTTTTTGTCCTTGAAATAAACTTTGAAGTGGAGCAGCTAAAGCATGTACATTACTACCTTTTTCAAGCTCCTCAATAACATATGGTATATATTTTTTTATAACTTCTCCACGTGAAATTGATTCAGTACTTTTATTTTTATTATTAATTTTATTTAAATTAGCCAAAAGATAACAATCTTCATATGCAGCTCTTCCAATCATTACTCCATCAACTTTTGTTAATGCATCTTCAATGCTTTCTAAACTTTTAAATCCACCATTTATCTCTATATTTAAATAGCTAAAGTCTTGTTTCAATTTATAAACTATATCATAATCCAAAGGTGGAATTTCTCTATTATCTTTAGGACTTAACCCTTTTAATATAGCTGAACGTGCATGAACAGTATATCTATCAGGTTGTGCTTTAGATACTGTTTCTAAAAAATCTAGTAAATCTTCATAACCGCTCATTATAATCTTATTGTTTTTATTATCAATTACTCCAGTACCATCAATTCCAATTCTATGCTTTATTGTTATTGGCTTACTTGTTGCCTCTTTCATTGCTGATAATATTTCATAGACAAGATTCTTATCTGACATTAGAGCTGCCCCCATAAGATTTCCTGATACTCTATCAGAAGGACATCCACAATTTAAATTTATTTCTGAATAGTTATATTTTTCAGCAAGCTTAACTGCTTTATAAGCATCTTCTGGATTTGAAGCAGCTATTTGGAGAGCAACACTTCCTTCATCTTCTCTAAAATAAAGAATTCTATCTAAATCTCCATTAATTATCGCTTGTGCAGTTACCATTTCTGAATAAAGAAGAGCTTCTTTATTCATTATTCTACAAAAATATCTAAAATGTCTATGTGATTTATCTACCATAGGTGCAATACTTATTTTAGGTGTTTTTATATTAGAAATATACTTTTCCATCTTTCGTATCCTTTCAATTTAAAGAAATTTATTATGATTTATTATAGCATATAAAAGTTTAATTAATTATATAAATTCAATGCTTTTTTAATATAAATTAATATAAGATATAGATTTTATTACCATTTTAAGTGTATAATTAAAATATACATAATAAAATATAATTTAAGTATCTTCTTACTATAAAAGGGAGGAAACCTATGAAAAGGATTATATTATTAGTTTTAGTTGTTTTAGCAAACTTATTTCTTATAGGTTGTGTAGAATCTAAAGTTTATTTAAACAAAAATAATGAAGAATTAAAGGATATTAATAAAGAAGAATTAGAAAGTATAGTTGATGAATACAGTTCTTATGTTATAGATGAAATTTATGTTGCAGACACGAAAATAGTTGGTTTTTCAACTGATAATACTCAAGGTGTTTTTGTATATGAAAAGGATAATGAAGGGAACTATGTATTAAATCAAGCTAATAAATTGGATATACCTATAGATGGCTTAGGAATTTCAAATTACAGAATAATTTATCAAAATTATAACGATATAACTAATGCTAAGTATGGCTATATTGTGATATCCAATGGTAAAAAAGTTTCTAGGGTTGAAATTACAATAAATGATGTCTATAAATATAATGCAAATTTAGAAATTGGAAAAGAATCTATGGTTTTAATAAAAGAAAATTTAACTGATGATGAAAGTGCAGGCATTCGTTTAGATGTAAAATATTTTGATGAGAATAACAATGAATTACTTCAATAAATAAAGTATTATATTTATTGGACAATCTATATGGTATTTATGGGGGAATATTATGACGAAAATAACAAAGAAAAGTAGTTCTTTCTTACAACTTTTCTACGATTGGATTATTCCAATTATTTGTGCTATTATTTTAGCATTTTTAATTAACAAATTCTTAATATTTCAAATTCAGATTCCAAGTGAATCAATGGTTCATACTTTAGAAGTAGGGGATAGATTATTTGCAAGTAGGATATATAATGAAGAAACTCTTAATAGAGGTGATTTAATAATTTTTTATTCTAAGGAAAAAGATGAGTTAATGATAAAGAGATTAATTGGCTTACCAAATGATAATATTGTAATAGATAATGGTATTGTTAGCGTAAATGGTGAAGTTTTAAATGAAGATTATATTGAAAATCAAGATTATTTTACTGGAGAATATACTGTACCAGATGGAAAATATTTTTTTCTAGGAGATAATAGAGGAAATTCATTTGATTCTAGATATTGGACAAATAAATATATAGATTTTAGTGATATAAAGGGAAGAGCATTTATAAAAATATTTCCATTTAAAGATTTTGGATTTATAAATTGAGTAAGTAATTAAAAAGAGCAATTATTAAATAATTGCTCTTTTTAATTATTTTAAAGCATTTTGTGAAAAAAGATGCATAACTTCAATATACTTTTCTATATCTTTTGGATCTATTCCTTTAGTAATTTTTTCTACAAATTCACTTTGCATATTATATAGCTTTATTACTATAGGTTTAGATTTTTCTGTTAACTTTAGATGTTGACATCGTCTATCACCTTTATCAACCTCAACATTTATAAGCCCTTTTAATATTAATGGTTCTACAGCTTTAGAAACATAAGCCTTGGAGAACCCTCTTAACTTAACTATATCCTTTGCTGTGTCACAAGATGGATTATTGTTTAAAAAAGCTAGAATATCAGCTTCTGGCTTGGTAATACCACATTCATTAGCTACTTCAACAGATAAATTATAATATAAATCAGTTATATTTTTAACTGAATATAGTATCTCCGTAATATCAAATTTAGATTTCATCATTATCCTCCATATAGTTGACAAGTAAACTGTTTACTTGTAAACTATTTTATAGGAATTATTATTTTTTGTCAATTTTATTAAAGGAGAAAGATATCATGCAACAAAATCAAACAGAAGAATTAGGTAGTTGCAGTGTAGGAAAGCTACTTTTCAAATTAGCTGTTCCTGCAATTGCAGCACAAATTATTAATTTATTGTATAATCTAGTAGACCGTATGTATATTGGTCATATAGCTAATATTGGTAAATTAGCACTTACTGGTGTTGGAGTATGTCTACCACTTATTATGCTTATTTCTGCATTTGCTGCTCTTGTAAGTATGGGTGCAGCTCCTAGAGCTTCAATTTTTTTAGGAAAAGGTGAACATGAAAATGCAGAAAAAACATTAGGAAACTCCTTTTCGCTATTAATAATATTATCACTTATTATTACCGTTATTTTCTTTTTCTTTTCTGAAGATTTACTTTTATTATTCGGTGCAAGCGAAAATACAATAGAATATGCAGTTGATTATATGAAGATATATAGCTTAGGAACTATATTTGTTCAACTAACTCTTGGACTTAATGCATTTATAAGTGCACAAGGCTTTGCTACAGTTAGTATGATGACTGTTTTAATAGGTGCTATATTTAACATTATTCTTGATCCTATACTTATATTTGGATTTAATATGGGAGTATCTGGTGCAGCTTTGGCTACAATAATATCTCAATCACTATCTATGATTTGGATACTATTTTTCTTAACAGGTAAAAAATCAACTTTAAAATTAAGAAGGAAAAATCTTCGTTTATCAAAAGAGATTATTATACCTTCTATAATATTAGGATTATCACCATTTATAATGCAAGCTACAGAAAGTTTAATAACAGTATGTTTTAATTCTTCATTATTAAAATATGGTGGTGATATTGCAGTAGGAGCAATGACAATTCTTACAAGTGTGATGCAATTTTCAATGCTTCCTCTTACTGGACTAACACAAGGTGGACAACCAATTATAAGTTATAACTATGGAGCTAAAAATTCAGAGCGTGTAAAAAAGGCATTTAAGATATTACTTATTTCTTGTTTAGCTTATTCTATTATATTATGGGCATTAGCAATGATAACACCTAGATCATTTGTATTAATATTTAATAATGATCCAGAACTTGTTAAATTCACAAGTCATGCTCTTAGAATATACATGGCTGTTTCATGCGTATTTGGTGTACAAATTGCCTGTCAGCAATCTTTTATTGCTTTAGGTAATGCAAAAACTTCATTATTCTTAGCATTATTAAGAAAGATAATACTATTAATACCTTTAATTTATATTATACCTATGTTTATGTCAGATAAAACAACAGCAGTATTTATGGCAGAACCTGTAGCAGATTTATTGGCAGTTACAACTACATCGATACTATTCTTTATTCAATTTAGAAAAGCTATGAAAGAAATATCTAACACTAAAGACTCTGAAAATAAGTTTAAAGCATATTAAAATAATTAGAGGCTGTATCAAAAATTATTTTGATACAGCCTCTAACTACTTTAAAGTATTTCTAAAATTTTTACAGAATAATTTTCTCCTGGAGCTTCAACTTCTACTATGTCTCCAACCTTTTTACCTGCTAATGCTTTTCCAAGTTCAGACTCAATACTTATTAACATTTCCTCAGGTTTAGCATCTAATGTTGTTACTAAAGTAATAGTATCTTCAAAACCATCATCAATAAATTCAATTTTAGCTTTAGTATTTATCCCCAAAATTGATTTATCAATACTTTCATCATCTATAACTGTAGCTGTTGTTATAAGTGTTAGTAAGTGTTGAATTCTATTATCATTTTCTCTATACTCTTCACAAGCAGCCTTATATTCAGCATTTTCTGATCTATCTCCATGTGCTGCCGCAATTAATTTTTCTTTTGCAATTTCAGCTCTTCTTACAGTCATTCTGTAATCTAGCTCTTCTTGTAATTTTTTAATATTAGATTCTGTTAATATCTTACTCATAAAATAAAAATCTCTCCTATAATAATATTATGATACTATTATAAGTATTTATTAAAGAAAAGAAAAGATGGCATTAAATATAAAGTAAATTATTATTTCATATTTAATTATACATATTCTTACTGAGCATTAATTTTAACTATAATCATTTGAAAATTTATTTTTTTAGATGTATAATAATGGTATAGAAATAATATTGAATTTCTTCAATATGTAAATTATAAAATAAACAACGTGTAGTTTGTCGATATACAACGTAAGTCCAGTTGTCGATAAATTGCACGTTATTTTATTAAGGAGGAATAATATAATGTTTGAAAAAAATGACTATATTATTTATGGTACCACTGGAGTATGTAAGATAGCTGGTATAGAAAAAAAGAAATTTAATACAAGCGTAGAAAGGGAATATTATATTCTCAAACCAGCTTATGATCCTAATTCCACTATTTATGCTCCTATTGATAATAATATGATAAATATTAGAAAGATTATGACTGTACAAGAAGTATATAACTTGATAAAAACAATGCCAGATAATGAAACTATATGGATCGATGATATTAATCTTCGTAAAGAAAAGTATAATGAAATTCTAAAAAGAGGAGATAATGTAGAACTAGTTAAGTTAATACGAACTTTATACCTTGAAAAAGAAAAGAAAAAAATTGAGGGTAAAAAACTATATGTTGGTGATGAGAAAATAATGTCTGAGGCTCAAAGGTTATTACATGAAGAATTTGCATTGGTTCTTAATATTAAAGTAGATGAAGTATTGCCATTTATATTAGGTGAATTAGAACCAACTGAAAAGGAAGATATTAATTTATAAAAATTATTAAAAAAGTAGGATTCTCTTATTAGAAATCCTACTTTTTTTCTAAACAATTAATTCATCTAATAAATCCTTAACTGACATTATTTTATTAATTCTATATGCATTTGCTCCACAAAATACTAATCCGTTATTAATATCACCTCGTGCTGCATTTATTAAAGCTTCACTTATGCAATATGGAGTAGTAGATGGATTACATGGAACCAAACAATTATAACATTTACTTATTTTATTAGTTTCATTATTAATCTTTCTTAAAAACTCATTATTTATTGCTCTTCCAGGCATACCAACAGGACTTTTTACAATTTTAATATCACTTTTATTGCAATTTAAATACGCTTCTTTAAATTTCATATCAACATCACATTCATATGTTGCAACAAATCTACTTCCTATTTGAACTCCTTTTGCACCTAATTCCATATATTTCTTTATATCATTTGAATCAAAAACACCGCCTGCAACAATTACAGGTATTTCTTTTTTATATTCAAATTCCAACTGTTTTACTGTTTCTATTATGTCTTTAACATTATCATCAAATTTAATTATATCATTATCTAAAGTATCTGCCTTAAATCCTAAATGACCTCCAGCCTCAGGACCTTCTACAATAATTCCATCAGCAATTCTATTATAATGTTTTTTCCAATATGATAAGATAAGTTTTGTTGCTTTAGAAGATGATACTATTGGTAAGATTTTAATCTCACTATTTTTTGTATATTCAGGTAATTTCAATGGTAAACCTGCTCCAGATATTATTAAATCAGCTCCACCTTCAATACTAGCTTCGACTAATTCCTTATAATTTTTCATTGCTACCATTATGTTTACGCCAATTATTCCATTGTTACTTATATCTTTTGCTTTTCTTATATGATTTTTTAATGCTCTCAAATTTGCTTGTAGTGTATTTTTTTCAAAATCCTTTTCAAGATATCCAGGATGTGCTGCAGAAATAACTCCTATAGCACCATATTTTGCAACATTTCCAGCTAAATTTGAAAGTGAAACTCCAACTCCCATACCACCTTGTATTATTGGTAATTTTGCTATTAAATTTCCTATTTTTAATTCCATATGTTTTCTCCTTTTTCATCAAATATTTTGAATATCAAAATATATTTTAAAGTATAATATATACTGTGAGAAAAGGCAATATTGTAAAAAAAGATTGACAAAGTTTAAAAGTAGACTTATTATAAAGATGTTTGATAATCAAAATTTTTGAAAGGGGAGTGGATAATTTTAGGAGTTAAGTCGCTATTTGAATTATTTTATATTTTAGATTAAATTATTATTATTAGGAATTATTTTTATTTATATAAACTTATACAATGATCTAATATTATATTTATATTAATTTAATAGTAACTTATTATATATTATGAGATTAACTAAGGAGAAATATTAATGAATTTAATATTTCATATTTTTAAGAGTATTATTTGATTATCAAATAATTATATTTTTAAAACAAAGGTGTTAAGATGAGTTTAGTAAAAATAGTAGGTATTGGACATTATTGTCCAGAAAATACTGTAAGTAATGATCAATTGTCAAATTTAGTTGATACATCACATGAATGGATAGTTAAGAGAACTGGGATATGTGAAAGAAAGATTTCAAAAGGTGAAAGTACAGTAGATTTAGCCGTTAAAGCATCAATTAATGCTATGAAAATGGCAAAATGCAGTCCTCAAGATATTGATTTAATTGTAGTTGCAACAACTTCACCAGATAGAATTATGCCTTCTACTGCTTGCAGTGTCCAAAGTATATTAGGTTGCGATAATGCAGCTGCATTTGATATAAGTGCCGCTTGTTCTGGATTTTTATATGCATCCATAATTGCTAATTCATTAATAAAAAATGGAGAAGGAAGCAAAGCTTTAGTTATTGGTAGCGAGGTTCTCTCAAGAATAATAGATTGGAACGATAGAAATACTTGCGTATTATTTGGTGATGGTGCTGGTGCCGCTATTCTTGAAGTAAGTACTGATAATAGTGGAATAATAAGCACTTACTTTGGCTCTGACGGAAAAACAGGCACTAAAGCATTAACTGCCAATCAATTTCCAATTAAAACACCATTTGCAGATGCCTCTTTAAAAAGAGAAGAATATTTACAAATGGATGGTAGAGAGGTTTTCAAATTTGCTATATCAATAATCCCTAAGGTAGTGAAGAAACTATTAGAGGATTCAGGTGAGGATATATCAAATATTAAATATATTATTCCACATCAAGCAAATGTTAGGATAATAGATGATGCTGCTAAGAAGTTAAATATAAGCAAGGACAAGTTCTATATTAACTTAGAATCTTATGGAAATACATCAGCAGCTAGTGTGCCTATTGCTTTTAGCGAGGCTGTAAATAAAGGCTTACTTAATAAAGGTGATAAAATTATTTTAGTTGCTTTTGGTGGTGGGTTAACTTGGGCTGGAATATTACTAGAATGGTAGTATTCAGTAAATTATTGAAATTATAAAATGAAATTAAAAGTTATAAATAAAGAATTTTAGTTAAAATTTAGGAGGAAATAGAAATGATATTCGAAAAAATTAGAGAAATAGTAGTAGAACAATTAGGAGTTAATGAAGAAGACGTTAAATTAGAAACAAGATTCATAGAAGATTTAGAAGCTGATTCATTAGATTTATTCCAAGTAATAATGGAACTTGAAGATGCTTTCGATGTAAAAGTTGAAGAAGTAGAAAACATAAAAACAGTTGCAGATGCTGTAAATTTCATTGAAAAAGCAACAGAAAAATAGTATTGGAGGTAAATATATGAAAAAGGATATATGCGGTATTTTAGGTATTAAATATCCTATTTTTCAAGGTGGAATGGCTTGGGTTTCAGAAAGTACTCTTGCTGCAGCAGTTTCCAATGCTGGAGGACTTGGTATTATAGCAGGGGCTAATGCTCCTGCTAGCCATATAAGAGATGAGATAAGAAAGACTAAGAAACTTACCGATAAACCTTTTGGTCTTAATATAATGCTTTTATCAGATAATGCTGATGAATTAGCTGATATTGCAATTGAAGAAGGAGTTAAAGTCATAACTACTGGAGCAGGAAATCCAGGTAAATATATAGACAAATGGAAAAATGCTGGGATTGTAGTTATTCCTGTAGTAGCTTCTGTTGCATTAGCAAAAAGAATGGAACGCTGTGGAGTAGATGCTGTTATAGCAGAAGGTTGTGAATCAGGTGGTCATGTTGGTAAGCTAACTACAATGGCATTATTACCACAAGTTGTTGATGCTGTAAATATTCCTGTTATAGGAGCTGGTGGTATAGGTGATGGAAGAGGTATTGCTGCTGCATTTATCCTTGGAGCAAGTGGTGTTCAAGTTGGTACTAGATTTTTAGCATCAGAAGAATGTCAAATTCATGATAATTACAAAAATGCTGTAATAAAATCAAAAGATATTGACACTGTTGTTACTGGAAGATGTACAGGACATCCTGTTCAAGTATTAAAAAATAAACTTGCAAAAGAATATTTAAAACTTGAAAGTGATAATGCAAGTATTGAGGCTCTAGAAGAATTAGGTAAGGGAGCTCTAAGAAGAGCTGTAGTAGATGGTGACATTGAAAATGGATCACTAATGGCAGGCCAAATATCTGGAATGGTAAAGAAAGTTCAAAGCGTTAAAGAAATAATTGAAGAAATGTTTAGTGAATACGAAGAAGTAAAGAGAAGTCTATAACTAATAGATTAATGGAGGAATTATGAAGATAGCATTTATTTTCTCAGGTCAAGGTTCTCAATATATAGGAATGGGAAAAGAATTATATGATAATATTCCTAGCTGTAAAAAAATATATGATAAAGCTAATGAAGTTTTAGGCTTTGATTTGAAAGAATTAATATTTAATGGTGATAAAGAAGAATTAAATATTACTGAAAATACACAACCTGCAATATTAACAACTTCTATAGCTATTCTACAAGCTATAAAAGACAAAGGGATCAATCCAGATATAGTTGCAGGATTAAGTTTAGGAGAATACTCTGCACTTGTTGCTAGTGAAGCTTTAGACTTTGAAACTGCAGTTTCTTTAGTAAAAAAAAGAGGACGTTTTATGCAAGAAGCAGTACCTCAAGGTGTTGGTTCAATGGTTGCAGTAATTGGATTAGATGAAAATAAAATAAAAGAAGTACTAAAGATAGCTAGTGAAAAAGGAATAGTTGAAATAGCTAACTATAACACTAATAGTCAAATAGTAATAGGTGGAGAAAGGGAAGCTGTTGAATTTGCAAGTGAATTATTAAAAGAATGTGGTGCAAGAAGAGTTATTCCTCTAAAAGTATCTGGTCCTTTCCATACTTCTTTATTAAATGAAGCATCTATTAAGTTAAAAAATGAATTTGAAAATATACACTTTAATGATCCAAAAATAAAGATAATAACAAATGTTACAGCTGATTTTATTGAAAATGGAAATGAAATTAAAGAGTTATTAATAAATCAAGTTAAATCTTCTGTAAGATGGAGTGAAACTATTGAAAAAATGCTTGATGAAGGTATAGATACATTTATTGAAATAGGACCTTTAAAAACTTTAAGTAGCTTTGTTCGTGAAATAAGCAAAGAAAGAAAAGCTACTGTAAAAATCTTCAATGTAGAAGATTTAAAATCACTTAATAAGACACTAGAAGGGATGGAAGCTATATGTTAAAAGGGAAAAATGTAATAGTTACTGGAGCTACAAGAGGAATCGGTAGAGAAATTGCATTAACTCTAGCGCAAAATGGAGCTAATATAGCTATGAATTATAGAAACTTAAATAGTGAAGTAGAAGATTTAATCAATGAAATTAAAAGCTTTGGTGTAGATGCTTTGGCAATAAAATGTGATGTAAGTATTACTGAGGAAGTTGATAACTTCGTAAAAGAAGTAAAATCTCACTATAATACAATAGATGTTTTAGTTAATAATGCAGGCATCACTAAAGATGGATTAATTCTAAGAATGAAGGAAGAAGATTTTGATGATGTTTTAGATGTTAATTTAAAGGGTACTTTTAATACTACAAAATCAGTTTCTTCTATTATGGTTAGACAAAAATATGGAAAAATAATAAATATTTCTTCTGTTGTTGGTATAGCTGGTAATGCAGGACAATGTAATTATGCAGCTTCAAAAGCTGGAGTTATTGGATTCTCTAAATCAGTGGCAAGAGAGCTTGCTTCAAGAAATATAAATGTTAATGTAGTAGCTCCAGGATATATAAACACTGATATGACTAAGAATCTACCTGATAAGGTTAAAGAAGAAATAATTAAAAGTATACCTATGAAAAAAATAGGTGATCCAAAAGAAGTTGCTAATTTAGTATTATTCTTATCATCAAATTTATCAGATTATATTACAGGTCAAGTAATAAATGTTGATGGTGGAATGGTAATGGCATAAAGGAGGCATTAAATTGAAAAGAAGAGTGGTAATCACTGGACTTGGAGCAATAACTCCAATAGGAAATAATATAGATAGTTTTTGGGAAGGTATTAAATTAGGCAAAAACGGAATAGATGAAATATCTTTATTTAATGCCGAAAATTTAAAAGTAAAAATGGCTGCAGAGGTTAAAGATTTTGACCCTAGCAACTTTATAGATAAAAAAGAAGCAAAAAGAATGGATAGATATACTCAATTTGCTGTAATAGCAGCAGAAGAGTCTATTAAGGATAGTAATCTTGATTTTAATACATTAAATAGAGAAAGAATTGGTGTAATGTTTGGATCTGGTATAGGTGGACTTTGTACTATTGAAAGTCAAATAAGAACTCTAGTTGCTAAAGGTCCTAATAGAGTATCACCACTTACTATTCCAATGGCTATATCAAATATTGCTTCAGGAACTATTGCAATAAAACATGGTATTTTAGGAAGTACATTAAGTTTAACTTCTGCATGTGCTACTTCAACTCATTGTATTGGTGAAGCTTATAGAAGTATCAAAGATGGCTATCTTGATATTGTTGTAGCTGGTGGAGCTGAAGCTTCTATATGTGAATTCGGTATTGCAGGGTTCCAATCACTTACTGCATTAAGTAGAAGTGAAGATAGAAATAGAGCATCAATCCCATTTGATAAGGAAAGAAATGGATTTGTTATGGGAGAAGGTGCAGGTTCATTAATATTAGAGGACTTAGATAGTGCTTTAAAAAGAGGTGCAAAAATTTATGCAGAAGTAGTTGGATATGGTTCAACTTGTGATGCTTATCATATAACATCACCTTGCTTAGATGGTGATGGTGCATATAGAGCTATGAGAGATGCATTAATTGATGCCGATATAAGCACAGATAAAATATCTTATATAAATGCACATGGTACATCAACAGAGATTAATGATAAAGTTGAAACCTTAGCTATCAAAAAAGCTTTAGGTGATAATTATATGGATGCATATGTTAGTTCTACTAAATCAATGACAGGTCATTTATTAGGTGCTGCTGGTGCTATTGAGGCCATTGTTTCAATAAAAGCACTACAAGATAATTTTGTTCCAGCAACAATTAATTATGTAAATGAAGATGAAGATTGTGATTTAAACCTTGTTGTTAATGAAGGAAAAGAATCTAACGTAGAATATACAATGTCAAACTCTTTAGGATTTGGTGGACATAACGGCACTCTTATATTTAAAAAATGGAGGTAGTTAGAATGTTAGACTATAACCAAATAAAAGAGCTTATTAAGGAGATAGATTCATCGTCTCTAAGAGTCTTTGAATTAGAAAATAGTGATATAAAATTAAAGCTTAGTAAAAACGAAGAAAATTCTTCATATAAAGAAAATATTATTAATACAACATCTTCTGAAAATTCTACAGTTTTTACAAAGGAAACTAAAACTTCAACTGAAGAAACTTTAATTGAAACTGAAGAATTAATAGAAGAAAACTTAAATATAGTTAAATCACCATTAGTCGGAACTTATTATTCATCTTCAACTCCAGGAGGAGCTCCATATGTTGAGGTTGGATCTAAAGTAAAAAAAGGTGATGTGCTTTGTATAGTTGAAGCTATGAAGATAATGAATGAAATCACATCAGAAGTGGATGGCGAAATTGTTGAAGCTTTAAGAAGTGATGAAGAAATTGTTGAGTTTGGAATGGAATTATTTAAGATTCGTTCATAATAATAAATATACTATAGGTATTAGTGGTGGTAAAAATCTAATAATTATTTTTTACTGCCACTTATTAAAATATCTATTATTTAAGGAGATTTTAAAATGGATATTAAGGAAATTATGGAGATAATTCCTCATAGATATCCTTTTCTTTTAATTGATAAGGTTATAAAAATTGAGGAAAATAAAATAACTGCAATAAAAAATGTTACAGCAAACGAACAGTACTTTCAAGGACATTTTCCAGTTGAACCTGTTATGCCAGGCGTATTAATAATTGAAGCTTTAGCACAAGCTGGTGCTGTAGCTCTTTTAAATAAAGATGAATTTAAAGGTAAGATAGCATATTTTGCAGGAATAAATAATGCTAAATTTAGAAGAAAAGTTGTTCCTGGTGACACATTAAGATTAGAAGTTGAACTTACTAAAATACGTGGCAAAGCTGGTGTAGGATATGGAGTTGCTTATGTTGAAGGTAAGAAGGTTTGCGAAGGAGAATTAACCTTCATGGTAGGTTAATAAAAAGAGGTGTTTTATGATTAGAAAAGTTTTAATAGCTAATAGAGGTGAAATTGCTGTAAGAATTATAAGAGCTTGTAGAGAGCTCGGATTAAAAACTGTTGCTATTTATTCCGAAATTGATAAAGATGCCATGCATACAGAACTTGCAGATGAAGCTATTTGTGTTGGAACTTCAAAATCTAAAGATTCTTACCTTAATGAAAGTAATATCATCAGTGCAGCAGTAGTAACAGGTTGTAACGCAATTCATCCTGGCTTTGGATTTTTATCGGAAAAAGCTAGTTTTGCAAGTATGTGCGAGGAATGTAATATTAAGTTTATTGGACCAAGTAGTGAAACAATAAACATTATGGGAAATAAATCGGTAGCAAGAGAAATAATGAAAAATGCAAATGTTCCAGTTATTCCTGGTAGTGATGGTCTTATTGAAAATATTGAAGAGGCTAAAATAGAAGCCAAAAGAATTGGATATCCAATTATGATTAAAGCCTCCTTAGGTGGCGGAGGAAAGGGTATAAGAATTGTTGCTAATGAAGACGAACTAGAAAATGCATTTTTTACGGCAAGAACTGAAGCAAAAAATAACTTTGGTGATGATTCAGTATACATGGAAAAATTCATAGAAAATCCAAGGCATATAGAATTTCAAATTTTAGGTGATACCTTTGGAAATATAATTCATCTTGGTGAAAGAGATTGTACTATTCAAAGAAGGAATCAAAAAGTACTTGAAGAAGCTCCATCTTATATCTTAAATGATGAATTAAGAAAAAAAATGGGTGAAGCAGCAATAAAAGCAGCAAAGGCAGTTAATTATGTTAATGCTGGTACAATTGAATTTTTAGTAGATAAACATGGTGATTTTTACTTTATGGAAATGAATACTAGAATTCAAGTAGAACATCCTGTAACAGAAATGATAACTTCTGTCGATATAGTAAAAGAACAATTAAAAATCGCTAATGGTGATGAGTTACAGCTAACTCAAGACGATATAAAAATAGAAGGTCATGCTATTGAATGTAGAATAAATGCTGAAAACCCTAATAAATCATTTGCACCTTGTCCAGGTAAAATTAGTTTTTTAAATATACCTGGAGGCAATGGAATTAGAGTTGATACAGCTGTCTACAACGGTTATACTATTCCACCAACTTATGATTCTATGATTGCAAAACTTATTGCACATGGAAAAACTAGAGAAGAAGCAATAAACAAAATGTTACGAGCTCTAGATGAATTTATTATTGAAGGAATAGAGAGCAATATAGACTTTCAAATTGATATTTTAAATAACGATATATTCCGCTTAGGAACTTTTGATACAAGTTTTATAAGCAAAGAATATAATTTATAAGTTGGTGAAATTATGGGTATTTTTAAGAAAAAACAATATGGTGTAATAAATATGCCGCCTGTTGATAGTAGTGATATTCCTGTTGTTCCTGATGGAGCATGGGTTAAATGTAATCATTGCGGAAAGATTTTATATAAAAAAACATTAGAAGAAAATTATAAAATGTGTCCTAATTGTAAGTATTATTTTAGATTAGGTGCACATGAAAGAGTGGATTTAATTTGTGATAAAGATACATTTATTGAATTTAATAAATGTTTAGAATCTAAAAATCCAATGAATTTCCCGGGATATGATAGCAAGTTAAAGGTAAGTAAAGAAAATTCTAAAATTAATGAAGCAGTTATAACTGGAAAATGTAAAATAAATGGAATAGAATCTATCATTTGCATAATGGATTCAAACTTTATGATGGGAAGCATGGGTACAGTTGTTGGTGAAAAAATAACATTCGCTATTGAAAAAGCAATTAATGAAGAACTTCCTATAATAATTTTTACGGCTTCTGGTGGTGCAAGAATGCAAGAAGGAATTCTTTCACTAATGCAAATGGCAAAAATTAGTGCAGCACTAGCAAAGCATAGTGAAAAGGGATTACTTTATATTACGGTTTTAACTGATCCTACTACTGGTGGAGTTACTGCAAGTTTTGCCATGTTAGGAGATATAATTATTGCAGAGCCAAAGGCTTTAATCGGATTTGCAGGAAGAAGAGTTATTGAAGGAACAATTAAAGAAAAACTACCTGATGATTTTCAAAGTGCAGAATTCTTATTAGAAAAGGGATTTGTAGATAATATTGTAAATAGAGATGAATTAAAAAATACACTATCCTTATTACTAGAATTACACAAACCTCAAGGAGGTGCATCAGTTGAGTAAAAAGATTAAAGCATGGGACAGATTAACAATTGCTAGAATGGTTGAAAGACCAAATGCTGAAGATTATATAAAACTAATTTTTAATAATTTTTTTGAATTACATGGAGATAGAAACTATAGAGATGATAAATCTATCATTGGAGGAATAGGATTATTAGAAGATATTCCAGTTACTATAGTTGGAATTCAAAAAGGTAAAAACTTAAAAGAAAATATGGAGAGAAATTTTGGATCACCTTATCCTGAAGGATATAGAAAAGCATTAAGATTAATGAAGCAAGCTGAAAAATTTAAAAGACCAATTATTTGTTTCATAAATACTTCTGGAGCATATTGCGGTGTAGAAGCTGAAGAACGTGGTCAAGGAGAAGCTATTGCTAGAAACTTATTGGAGATATCTCAACTTACTGTACCTATTATTTCTATAATTATAGGTGAAGGGGGCAGTGGTGGTGCCATAGCACTAGCTTGTGGCGATAGAGTATGGGCACTAGAAAACTCTATATATTCTATTTTATCCCCTGAAGGATTCGCATCTATATTATTAAAGGATCCATCAAAAGCTCAAGAGGTTTCAGAGATAATGGGAATTACTTCTTATGACTTATTAGAAAAAGGTGTAATTGAAAAGATTATTAAAGAGCCTGCTGGTGGTGCTCAAAATGATATTAATTTTGTTGCAAATGAAATTAAAAGTAATTTAATAAATGAAATAAAGATTTTACAAAATAAAACCGTAAGAGAGCTTCTAAATGAAAGATATTTGCGTTATAGGGATTTTTAATAAATAAATGAGCAGGTAATATTAAACCTGCTCATTTATTTTAAGGTAATTATACAGAGGTATGTGTAGCTCAATACACAAAATGTATCTACATTAAAGATTATTGACACTTTTTATATTTTATACACAATATTAATATTTTTTCTTACTATTAAATTAAAAATTTTAATTTAAATATAAGCCTTTTGGATAAGATAATAAATTTTACTCCAAAAGGCTTTTTTATAGGAGAATATTATGAGTTTTTTGATATTATATATTATATGGTAAATAATCGTATTTATGATAAAAAGTAAAGATTTCAGGAGGATATTATATGTTAACTTCAATAAAAAATGCAGTATTTTATCATATTTATCCATTAGGCTTTTGTGGAGTTATAAATAATAAAAAGAATATATTATCAGCTTCTGGATTTGATAAGTTTGATGATAAATGGATAAACCACTTAAAAAATATGGGTATAAATTCAGTTTATTTTGGACCTATATTCCAATCTAGCTATCATGGTTATGATACTATAGACTACCTAAAAATAGATGACCGCTTAGGAACAAATGATGATTTTAAGAATATAGTTTCTAAACTTCATGCTAATAATATACGAGTTATTATCGATGGTGTGTTTAATCATGTAGGAAGAGATTTTTGGGCATTTGTAGATGTGAAAAATAATAAAGCAAATTCTCAGTATTCTTCTTGGTTTAACATTGACTTTAACGGAAATAGCAATTATAATGACGGCTTTTATTATGAAGGATGGGAAGGCCACTATGATTTAGTTAAATTAAATCTATATAATAAAAATGTAAGAGATTATTTACTGCACGTTGTTGAAGAATGGGTTCATGAATTTGATATTGATGGTATACGATTAGATGTTGCATATTTATTAAATAAAAACTTTATTAAAGAATTAAGACTTACAACTAACAAATTTAATAATGATTTTTGGCTAATGGGAGAAATGATTCATGGTGATTATAACTCTATAGTCTCACCTGAAATGTTACATTCTGCTACAAATTACGAATTGTATAAAGGATTATATTCAAGTCATAATGATAAAAATTACTTTGAAATAGCTTATTCACTTAATAGACAATTTGGTGAATATGGAATATATAGAAATTTAACATTATATAATTTTGTAGATAACCACGATGTAAATAGAATAGCAACTATAATAAATGACAAAAGGTATTTAAATAATATATACACTTTATTATTTACAATCCCAGGAGTTCCATCAATTTATTATGGTAGTGAGTGGGGAATAGAGGGTGATAAAAGTATTACTGATCTTAATCTAAGGCCAGAACTTTCAATAGATAATTTTGATAATGATGATAAATCAAAAAAACTTGAAGATTTTATAACAAAATTAATTTCTATAAGGAAAAATAATAAAGAACTAACTCTGGGCATATATAAAGAATTTATTGTTAAAAACAAACAATTTGTGTTTGGTAGATACCTAAATGATAATTGGATAATAATATTATTAAATCTAGATGATAAAGAAGAATATATTGAACTAAATAGTATATTTAAAAAGAAAGATATTATTAATTTGCTGGATGAAAATGATAAATATATAAATGAAAATAATAAAATTATTATAAATATGAAACCATTTAGTAGTAAAATATTAAAAGAAATTTAATTAAAACCTAAAAACTATAACTCTCCTTAATAAAATATCAAGGAGAGTTATAGTTTTTAGGTTTTAATAATTTGGGGATATAAATGATTTAAATTAATAGCTATCTATAATAAAAATTATTGATAATAAAATAAAAATAGCTGTAGCTATAAACATTAATGGCGCTGAAATTATTGCTAATAAATTAATTATATACTGTGGATAAGGATAATACAAGAATTCTCCCACTAGACTTTTTAAAGAAAGAATAAATAATATGCTGCAAATAGTATATATTATTTGCAGTATAAACGCTCTTTTAACATTTAAAATTATATTCATGCTAAATGGATATAGAAAATAAATTAATATAGGATACATCCACATAATATAGCATATATAGGGAATAAAAAGTAGACAAATAGGAATTATATAAAGTGAAATTATTATAATTTTTTCATTAATATTATTATTTAAACTTCGCTTACCTATAATGTACCTTCTCGTAATAACCCCTCCACCTTATAAGTAATATATCATAATTATATTCATACATCTTTTAAACTAGAATATCTATGAAAACGTTATTTGTAAACTACTTGAATAAATATCCATATAAAATGTTGACATTAAAGTTTAAAAGAGTAAAATAAATAATGTAAGGTTAGCACTCACTGATATAGAGTGCTAACAAAAAGTTAAGTTAAAAGGAGAGAGTTTTATGGAAACAAAACAATTTAAAGCTGAGTCTAAAAGACTTTTAGATTTAATGATTAATTCAATTTACACACATAGAGAAATTTTTCTAAGAGAGCTTATATCAAATGCTAGTGATGCTATTGATAAAATTTATTATAAATCTTTAAGTGATGATAATATAAACTTCAATAAAGAAAATTTCTTTATTAAAGTATCTATAGATAAAGAAAATAGAACTATAAAAATATCTGATACAGGAATTGGTATGAATAAGGAAGAATTAGATAATAACTTAGGAGTTATTGCTAAAAGTGGTTCTCTTCAATTCAAAAAGGAAAATGAAATTAAAGATGGCTATGATATAATAGGTCAATTTGGTGTTGGTTTTTATTCATCATTCTTAATAGCTGACAAAGTTACTGTAATTACTAAAGCTTTTGGAAGTAATGAAGCATATAAATGGGAATCTACAGGGGTTGAAGGATATACAATAGAACCTTCTACTAAGGATACAGTTGGTACAGATATTATATTACATGTAAAAGCTAATACAGATGATGAAAACTTTGATGAATATCTAAATGAATATAAAATTCAATCTTTAATAAAGAAATATTCAGATTTTATTAGATATCCAATTAAAATGGATCTTACTGAAAGAAAGCTTAAGGAAGGAACTGAAAGTGAGTATGAAGACTACATAGAGGAAAAAGTAGTTAATAGTATGGTTCCAATTTGGAGAAAAAATAAAAATGAATTAACTCAAGAAGATTATAGTAATTTTTATAAAGAAAAACATTATGGATTTGATACACCTTTAAAACATATCCATTTAAGTGTAGATGGAACTGTAAGCTATAATGCAATATTGTATATTCCTGAAAATATGCCTTATGATTTCTATACAAAGGATTATGAAAAAGGATTAGAATTATATTCTAATGGAGTTATGATAATGAATAAATGCTCTGACCTTCTTCCAGATTATTTTGGCTTTGTTAAAGGTATAGTTGACTCAGAAGATTTGTCATTAAATATCTCTAGAGAGATTCTTCAACATGATAGACAATTAAGATTTATTGCTAAGAATATTAAAAATAAAATTAAAAGTGAACTTGAAAAAATGCTTAGAAATGAAAGAGAAAATTACGAAAAATTCTATAAAGCATTTGGAAGAACTTTAAAATTTGGTGTTTATGATAATTTTGGTGCTGAAAAGGAAGTACTTCAGGATTTATTAATGTTCTATTCATCAAAAGAAAAGAAGATGGTTACATTAGATGAATATGTTACAAGAATGGCTGAAGATCAAAAATATATTTACTATGCTGTTGGTGAGTCTATAGATAGAATAGAAAAGATGCCACAAACAGAATTATTATTAGATAAAGGATATGAAATTTTATACTTCACAGATGATATAGATGAATTTGCTATAAAAATGTTAATGAAATACAAAGAAAAAGAATTTAAATCTGTATCTAGTAGTGATTTAGGTATCGAAAATAATGATGAAGAAAATAAAGTAGAAGAGAATAACGAAGAAAACAAATCATTATTTGATGCTATGAAAGATATTTTAAGTGATAAAATAAGTTCTGTTAAAGTTTCTAAGAAATTAAAAAATCATCCTGTTTGCCTATCAAATGAAGGTGATTTATCAATAGAAATGGAAAAGTTATTAAATTCAATGCCAAATAATCAAGGAGTAAAAGCAGAAAAAGTATTAGAAATTAATACTAATCATGAAGTGTTCACATCTTTAAAAGATGCATATGAAAATGATAAAGATAAATTTAACTTATACACTAATCTTTTATACAATCAAGCATTGTTAATAGAAGGATTATCAATATCAGATCCAGTTGAATTTACAAATAACATCTGTAAATTGATGAAGTAATTACAAATATTTCCTGAGAAATATTTCTTAAACATATTATTAAATCCCTCATCTAATGTAATAAATACATTAAATGGGGGATTCCTTATTATATATAAATTTAAAATTCTTTATATTAACTATTTAAATTATTCATATTTAAATTTCACAATAATTTCTTTAATCTCACCTTTTGAATTTTTTCTAATAGAAAAGTTCTTAATGTCTTTAAACTCATTTTCTAATTGAAATGAAAGCTCATTGATAGTTGCTTTACACTTTTTTGATAAATCATTATCTTCTACAACAACGAATCTTGATTTTCTACAAGTTGTTTCATTTTGTAAATCATCAATTACTACATAATAGTCTGAAGTTTCCTCTATTACATAATACTCCTTGTTTAATGTTAAGCTTGAACACAAATTATTATCTATACATCTTAAAATCATATCAAATTCCTCCCTACCCTTTTTTTTAATTATAAATCATAATTTACAAAAATGAAATAGTAATATTACATAAATTTAACAACTTTTTTTAGTAAGAAAATCTATTATTTTCATAAATATATTTTACAAATCTATATTTAATCCTGTATAATCAACAGTGCTAAAATAATTTAATTATGCTATATTAATCTAAAGAAAAAACTTTTATAAATAATATTGGAGGGAGATACATGGAAATAAAGGATAGAGGATTAAATGAAAAAATTAATCAATTAAAAAAAGGGTTAGAAATAGTTGGTGGTAAGTCAAATTTATTATTAGATGATAATAGTGAAATTTTAAACTATATTATAGAAAAAGCTTTTAGCGATGGTGTCGTTAAATTTAATATAAATAATATTGAATATACTATTAATGAATTAATTAAATGTAAACAAGCTTATGAAATTCATTTTCTTAAGAATAAATTAACTACTTTAAACTCAATAGTTTATAAAATTAAAAAGTATGATACATCTTTAGACTCATTAATAAGAAAATATAAAAAGAGTAGATCATTAGAAGAATATAATGAAATAACTAATAGAATTAAAAAAACTTATAGACTTGATATTAATAAATTAGTGCTAAGTAGTATTAATAGTGAAATTTTAGAGAAGTTAAGTCTAGAAGAACAAGAATCTTTTTATAGTGAATATTTAAGTCAAAAAAGAAAACAAATAATTGATGGTGTCATTAGCAAAATGGGGATAGTTTAATATTAAACTATCCTTTTTATTTTACACACCTTCATTATTAAAATCAGGTACAAACTCTTCTGAGTTGGTTCCAGACTCTTGAATAAATCCATTTTTTACTCCTATTGAAAGAGCATAATGGATAAGAGAATCATATGTTTTTTCATTAATACTTTTATTAATCTCAGGATACATTTTTGCATTGTACATTGGAGTATATTGATTCATTAATGATATATACACGCTATCTCCAAATTTTTCATAAACTGCATCAATAATCTTTTTTGAGTCAAATAATAATCCTGGTAATAATAAATGCCTTACAATAACTCCTTTCAGAATTATTCCCTCTTTATTAAATTTAGGTTCACCTACTTGTCTTACCATTTCTTCTATAACTTCTATTACATTTTTTGAATACCCTTTTATCTTTGAATATTTTAAGGCATACTTATCTTCAAAATACTTAAAATCAGGTAAATAAACATCTATATATCCATTTAAAGCTTTTATTGTATCTAATGAATCTATAGAGTTAGTATTATATATTATAGGTAAATTAAGCCCTTTATTCTTTGCTATTTTTAATGCTTCTATAATTTGTGGAACAAAGTGAGTTGGCGTAACCAAATTAATATTATTTGCTCCTTTATCTTGTAACTCTAAAAATATTTCTGATAATCTGTCTATTGTAATTTCTGTTCCAAAACCTTCACTTGATATTTTATAGTTTTGACAAAAAACACATTTCAAATTGCAGTTTGAAAAAAATACAGTTCCTGAACCACTTTTCCCTGAAATACATGGTTCTTCCCAGAAATGAAGAGCAGCCCTTGCAATCCTTATAGTATTAGTACTATTACATGCTCCTTTATCCCCATTATTTCTATTTACATTGCAATTTCTCATGCATAAAGTACAATTTTCTAATAATTTCATATAATTCATATAAACACCTCGTAAAAATTAGTATATCAGCATATATTACATTAATCAATTTAATGTAACATATAGTTATTTAAAGTCAATTGTGGTATAATTGTAGCATAATGAAAATTCGAGAGGTGCAGAATATGAATACGGTAACGGTTATAATAAATGGTATTGAATATAATTTGAGAGGAAAAGAAGACGAAAGATATTTGTCTGAAGTTGCCGCTTATGTAGATAATAAAATAAGAGAAATTTCAGGAAGCAATAAAAAATTAAGTACAAGTTCTGCTGCTGTTCTTACTGCTGTTAACATTGCAGATGAACTTTTTAAATGCGATTTAGAAATTGGAAATATTACTAAGAAAAAAAATTCTCTTGAAGAACGTCATTTAACATTAAAAGAAAGATTAAGGGAACTTAAAGTAGAAATAGACGAAGCTGCAAAGGCAAGGGCATCAGAAGTTGAATCCCTAAAATCTGTTATCTTTGACATGGAGTCAAAAATTAAGGAATTAGAAAGCTATAAGCTATTAAGTGAAGAGTTAACAGAAAAAGTAAAAACATTAACTGAAACAAATAATAAGAATGAAGTTCAAATCTCAGAATTGAATAAAGAATTATTAGAAATGCAAAATACAAATCAAGAACTTGAAAACAAAGTTAAAAATTGTACTGATGAGATAAATAATAGAGTAGCAATTTCTGAATTTGAAGAAGTAATTACAAAATTAGAAAAAACACAAAAAATTAATCTTATATTAAGTGACGAAAATGATGATCTTAAGGAAAGAGTATCAACATATCAAAATGAAGCTAATAATTATTCTATTGAAAATTCAGAGTTAAAAGAAACTGAACATAAATTGAGAGAAACAATAAAATTTAAAGAAGCTGAATTAGAAGAGTTTAAAGCATTAAACGAAAAACAAAGTTTAGAAGAAAAAAATACTATGGAGAAAAAGATTAATTCATTAGAAATAGAATTACAAGATGCCTTAAAGAAAAAGGAAACTTATAGGTTACGTAATAAAGATATTAACTTCCAACTACAAAACTATAAATATAAAGTTTTAGATTTAGAAAAAAAACTTATTGATACTCAATTTAATCTAGCTGTAGAAAAAAGAGATAAAAATCCACTATTAAGATAAGTCTGCTCATCATTGAGCGGACTTATCTTAATTAGTATAGAAAAACAATAATAATTATGTTATAACAATAAGTAGTTATAATAGTTATATTAGAATTAATAGTAAATATTTATAGATTTTAAACAAAGGATTACATTAACTTTTAAAATTAGGAGAGATTTTTATGAATAAAATAGAAGTTCTAGCACCAGCTGGAAGTATGGAGAGTTTGTACGCAGCTATAAATAAAGGTGCCGATGCTGTTTATCTTGGTGGAAACAAATTTTCTGCTAGAGCTTATGCATCAAATTTTGATAATGAAAACATGCAAAAAGCTATTGATTATGCTCATAGTTATGGTGTTAAAATTTATGTAACTATAAATACAATACTAAAAGAAAATGAAATTGAAGAAGCTGTTAGATATGTTGGATATTTATATGAAATAGGGGCTGATGCTTTAATAATTCAAGACCTAGGTCTTTTCAAAAGAATTAAAGAAGAGTATCCTGACTTTGAGCTTCATGCTTCTACACAAATGACAATTCATAATGGAGAAGCTGCTATATATTTTAAAGAAAAAGGCTTTCATAGGGTTGTTTTGTCTAGAGAGATGACAATTGATGAAATTAAATATATATCTACAGATTTAATGATAGAAACTGAAATGTTTGTTCATGGTGCAATTTGTGTTAGTTATTCTGGGCAATGTCTAATGAGTTCAATAATAGGTGGAAGAAGCGGTAACAGAGGAAGATGTGCTCAACCTTGTAGAATGGAATATATATTAAAAGGAGAAAAATCAGGTGAGCAAAAAGGACATTTATTAAGTCCAAAAGATATGTGTACTATAGATGATATTAAAGACATAGTTGAAAGCGGAACTCATTCTTTAAAAATAGAAGGAAGAATGAAAAGACCAGAATATGTAGCTGGAGTAGTAGATAACTATAGAAAAGCAGTAGATAAAGTATTATTTAAGAAAAAATACAATGAACAAGAAGGTAAAGGACAGTTATTGCAACTCTTTAATAGAAGCGGATTTACCAACGCATATTTAAAAGGTAATACTGGTAGAGATATGATGAGCTTTAAATCGCCTAAAAATGCTGGAGTTCCATTAGGAATAGTAGAAAAATCAGGTGAAATTAAACTTAAAGAAAGTTTATCCTTAGGAGATGGAGTTAGATATAGAGATAAGGGATTTTCAGTAAGTAAAATTTTATTAAATGGAAAAGAAGTTTCAAATGCTAAAAGAGGGGATATTGTTAAGCTTTTCCCTATAGATTATAAAAAAGGTGATGAATTATTCAAGAGCTTAAATAAACAACTTTTTGATGAATTAGAAGACTACATTAAACCTTATAATAAGAAGCTTTCTTTAAATGCAAGAGTTAAATTTGTTGTTAATTCTCCAATTGAGTTAAACATAATACATAATAATAAGGAATATAACTTTACTGGTGAAGTTGTACAAAAAGCAGAAAAAAGGCCTTTAGATAAAGAAAGAATAGAAGAAGCACTAAAAAAATCTGGTGATATCCCATTTAAATTAGATTTTATTGAGTTTAGTGAATTTGAAGATGGATTCTTACGTATTGCTGATTTAAATAATTTAAGAAGAGATGCTTTAGAGAGTATCACTAAAAGCATTTGTAAGGAATATAGAAGAAAACGACCAAAGAAAGAAAATAAAAAATTATCAACTCCAATAAATAATAATATAGATATTCCTGAAATATATAGTTGTATTACGAAAGATCAGCTTAATGCATTATTAGATTGTAAAGTTAAAAATATAGCCTTTGACATATTTAGTAGAGAATTAGGTGCACTTAGAGTATCTGACTTAATTGATACATTTGAAAAAGTAAATGAAGAGGTAAATTTATATATTAAAACTTCCTCTATAATTAAAGGTGAATTTGATAAGGTATGTAAATTTATAGATAAAGCAAAACCTTATATAAAAGGAATAATAACTTCTAATATAGGCTTAATTAACGTATATAAAGATTCACTTATGATAATTGGTGACTATAAACTTAATATAATGAATTCTCAAAGTTTAGAATTTTACCAAAATGAATTTGAAATTCCTACATTAAGCATGGAATTAAATAGATCAGAAATTAAAGAAATAACTCGTAAGAATAAAGGAAATAATGCTTATGTTATTTATGGTAAACCAGAGCTTATGATTAGTGAATATTGTCCAATAGGAAGTACTTTTGGTGGTAGAAAAACTAATGTAGAGTGTAATGCTATTTGTACCAGAGATAAATTTACACTTATAGATAGAGTAAATGAAAAAAATAGAGTAATGACTGATTTATTCTGCAGAAGTTATATTTTAAATCCAGTTCCATTAAATCTATTTGATGAAATTAGTACTTTAAAAGAAATTGGAATTAAGACATTTAGATTTGATTTTAGAGATGAAAGCTATGAAGAAGTAAAAAAAGTAGTTAATATGTATAAAAATAGTGAAGTTTATGATAAGAGTAATTACACTAAAGGTCAATTTAGAAGGGGAATAGAGTAGGAGAGTAAACTATGAAAATAATAAATTTATTATTATTAATTGCTGTATTTATATTTGGTGTCATTCAAATGAGAAAATCATCATCTATAATTAAAACAGACTGGTTTAAAAGTTTATCTTATAATGAAAAACTTAAAACAACCTCTAAAATAAAAAGCAATTGGAAAACAAGTATTATTTTACTTGCCATAATAGTTTGTGCAATGCTAATTTTAATTTCTTCTTTTATTGGGAAAACTCATTATTATGAAAATACAATTAATATATTAATATTAATTGTAGGGGTTATAGTAACAATATTCTTAGTTATTAATAACCAAAAATTAGAGAAAAATATAAAAAATTAGCGTTTATATAGGAGAAATTTATGAAAGAAAGAACTTTTAGAATTTTAGAATTTAACAAAGTAAAAGATAAACTTAGAAGCTATGCTGTAACTAGTGGTGGGAAAGAGCTAATAGATGCTCTTTCTCCTTACAACTCAATTTATGAAGTTGAAAATAAACTAGAAGAAACTAATGAAGCTTTAGATATATTAATAAAAAAAGGAGCTCCACCATTTGAAGGTTTACACGAAACAAAAGAAGAACTCGAAAGAGCTGGTAAAGGTGGTACATTAAATCCAGGCCAATTAATGAAAATCGGATCAATGCTTAGATGTTCTAGAAGATTCAAAGAATACGTTGCAAGAAAAGAAGAAGAAATAGGTTATAAACATCTTGAAGATTTAGCTTATATTTTAGTGCCACTTAAAAATCTTGAAAATGACATTGATTCTGCTATTATTTCTGAAGATGAAATAAGTGATAAAGCAAGTGGAACTTTATATAATATAAGAAGAAGTCTAAAAGAAAAAAATTCATCTGTTAGAGAAAAAATTAATTCTATTGTTAGAGCTAACTCAAAATATTTACAAGATTCTCTTTACACAATGAGAGGAGATAGATATGTAATTCCTGTCAAAGCAGAATATAAAGGTGCCGTACCTGGTCTTGTACATGATCAAAGCTCTACTGGTGCAACACTTTTTATTGAGCCAATTAGTCTAGTTAATTTAAATAATGAAATTAAAGAATTAATGCTTAAAGAAAAAGCTGAAATAGAACGAATATTAAGTGAGCTTTCTGCAAAGGTTCATGATAATATTGATGCTTTAAGAAGTAACTCTAATATTCTAAGAGAGTTAGATTTTATATTTGCTAAAGGAAAATATGCTTCTTCATTAAATGCAATAAAGCCAACTGTTAGCAAAGATAGAAGTTTTGATATCTTAGGTGGAAAACACCCTTTAATTGATCCTAAAGTAGTAGTTCCTTCTGATATATATTTAGGTAAAGATTTTACTACACTTATGATTACAGGTCCTAACACAGGAGGTAAAACTGTAACATTAAAAACTGTGGGTTTATTACATCTAATGGCCTTAAGCGGCTTATTAATACCAGCAAAAGATGGCTCAGCAATTGGTTTCTTCAAAGATATTTTTGCTGATATAGGTGATGAACAAAGTATAGAACAATCTTTATCAACCTTTTCATCACATATGACTAATATAGTAACAATTTTAGATGCTGCTTCTTTTGATTCATTAGTATTATTTGATGAATTAGGCTCAGGAACTGACCCAACTGAAGGTGCTGCATTAGCTGTGGCAATTATAGAAACCTTAAATAAAAGAGGGTGTAGAATTATAGCTACAACACACTATAGTGAATTAAAAGGATACGCATTAAAAACATTGGGTGTTGAAAATGCTTCTGTTGAATTTGATGTAGAGACATTGAGACCTACATATAGATTATTGATAGGTGTTCCTGGTAAATCTAATGCTTTTGAAATATCCAAAAGACTTGGATTAAGTGAAGATGTTATAGTAAAAGCTAAAGATTTTATGTCTGAAGAAAATCTACAATTTGAAGATCTAATTAGAGATCTTCAAGAAAAGAGTATAATAGCTAATCGTGATGCAAGAGAAGCTAAAAGAATCAAAGAAGAAGCAGAAAGCTTAAAGAAAAAGTATGATGAAAAGCTTAAAAAGCTAGATACAGTTAGAGATAAAGTTTATGATGAAGCTCGTCAAGAGGCTAAGCAAATTATTTCTAATGCAAAAGATGAGGCTGATGAAATAGTTAAAGCAATGAGAGAGCTTGAAAAAATGGGAATAGCTGAGGGTGGTAGAAATAGACTTGAAGAAGAAAGAAGAAAACTTAAAGCTAGTCTTGAAGAAAAAGAAGCAGCTATGATTAAGTCTAGAGAAAATACTGGTGAAGCTATTACTAAAGTTACTCTTGGTATGGAAGCATTCCTACCATCTTTAAATCAAAGAGTAATAATTGTATCAAACCCTGATAATAAAGGGGATGTACAGGTAGAAGCAGGAATAATGAAAATTAATGTTAAATTAAAAGATTTAAGAAAGGTTCCAGAAGAACCAAAGAAAAAAGAAAAAAAGAAAAGAGAAGTTAAACTAAATATGAAATCTGTTGATAGTAGGATTGATTTAAGGGGTATGGACTCTGAAGAGGCTTGTTATAGAACTGATAAATATTTAGATGAAGCATACTTAGGAAACTTAGGTGAAGTTACTATAGTACATGGAAAAGGAACAGGAATTTTAAGAAAAGCTATTAATGACATGTTAAAAAGACATCCACATGTAAAATCATATAGACTAGGTGTATATGGAGAAGGTGGCGATGGAGTAACAATTGTAGAGTTAAAATAGAGTTAAATTAATAAATTAAATTCATTTGAAACCCTTTCCTAGTATGCTATAATTAAAGCATACTAAGGAGGGGTTTTATGTATTTAATAAGCGCATGCTTGTGTGGAGTAAATTGTAAATACAACGGATTAAATAATTATAACGAAATATGTGATAAATTACTTGCTTCTGGAAAAGCAATTTTAGTTTGTCCTGAGCAATTAGGGGGACTACCTACACCACGTATACCAAGTGAAATTATAGGAGAATCTTCAAATATATTAAATTATAATAATGGTTCGGTAATTGATAAAAATGGTAATGATGTAACACCACAATTTGTAAAAGGAGCAAAAGAAACATTACAAATTGCAAAAAAGCTAAATATCAAAAAAGCTATACTAAAGGATGGTAGCCCATCATGTGGTGTTAATTATATATATGATGGTAATTTTAACGGTACTAAAATAAAAGGTATGGGTCTAACAGCACAATTATTAAAAGAATCATCTATTGATATAATAAGCGAACTTGAATTAGGAGGTAACATAAATGGGGATATTTGATTTTTTTAAACGAAAAAAAGATGTTGAGGAAGATATTAATTTAGAAGAAGCTTTAGATATAAAAGAAATAAAAGAAGAAGATAATAGTACTATAAATAACATGAATAGTGTAAACACTACAAATAATGAAAGTGATAGCTTTAACTATAATTTTGTAATAGATCATATAGAAGAGTTTCATAATAGAAATGAGCTTACGCCAGAAGAATTAAAATCTTTAATAACTGGTGAAATATTAAAAGTAGTTGATAAATCTCAAAGCTTTGATTCGATGGAAATATACGCTAAAGAAGCTGCAAAAGCAATAGGAATAGAAAACATAAAACCATTAACAGAATATTTATACGGTGGTATTTCTAAACCTACCGCTTTGAAAGGAAGATATAATGGGTTAGGAGCATGGCCTAATGCTGTAAAAAATGCTGTATTAACTATATTGTATTCATTTAATGAACATAGTGTTGATGAGCTATTAAAAATAGCTAATGATAAGTCTAGTAGTAGTATAAAAGCTGTAAACTTATTATGTAAAATGGCCGCTAAAGGAATTGAAGAAGATAAAATTATAGACTCTATCATTTATATAATGGAGAATTTTACTGATGAAAATATAATTTCAACATTAGGATTTTTATCACAAGTAAAAAATAATGCAAAAGTTTTAAAAACCCTAGAAATCTATTTTAAAAAGTATATTTATGATAATAATATTGAATCAGCATATGATGTTACATTAAGTATAATAAATAATGTTGGAACATTTACAAGAGAACAATTAATATTTTTAAAAGCGGTAGCACTTAGTGATGAAGTATTAGAATTATCATTAATTTTAAAGAATGAAAATGGTGAATTTGATTTATCATCTGTAGCTGAAGATTTAAGACTTAAAGCAGCTTTAAGTTTTTACTCTTTACATAATAAAGATGAAGAAATAAATAGTAAATTAATGTACCTAAGAGATAACTCCTTAGATATGGAACTTAGAAAATATTTAACTGATATTTTAGGTTAATTTTTAATATTATAAAAACAATTAGAATGATGAATATATTATTTATCATTCTTTTTATTTTTATAAAAAATAATTGGAAAACTATTGCTTTTAATACTTTAATGTGCTAAAGTATTAAATAAGAAAAGCGTTAACTGAGGGGATATACTTATGAAGTTATGTAAATTAATAAAAAAGAGAATTTTAGTGGGAAGTATTTTAACTTTATCAATTTTCTGTGTTGGATGTTCTAATAACTCTTCTGAGAGTACATTAGATAAAGATACACTTATTGTTGGAATAGATGATGCATTTGCTCCATTGGGATTTAAAGATGAATCTGGAGAAATAACTGGCTTTGATATTGATTTAGCTAAAGAATTGGCTAAAAGGTTAAATAAGAAAATAATTTTTCAACCAATTGATTGGACAATGAAAGAATCTGAATTGAAATCAGGTAATATCGATTTGATATGGAATGGATATACAATTACAGATGAAAGAAAAAATAAAGTTGATTTTTCAGTTCCATATTTAAAAAATAAACAAGTCATAGTAACACTAGCTGATAGTAATATTAATTCAAAATCAGATTTAGCTAATAAAAAAGTTGGTGCCCAAAGTGAATCTTCAGCTGTTGCTGCAATGGAAAAAGAAGAAGATTTATATAGTAGTTTTAACGGTGGAGGTGCTATTACTTTTGAAGATAATAACCAAGCTTTAATGGATTTAGAGGCTGGTAGGCTTGATGCAGTAGTAGCAGATGAAATTCTTGTAAGATACTATTTAAGCTTAAAGGGAGAAGATAAATTTAAGATCTTAGAGGATAACTTTGGCGAAGAAGAGTACGGTGTTGGTATTAGAAAAGGTGATACGGGAATGGTAGATGCCTTTAACAAAGCTTATAAAGAAATGCAAGAAGACGGTACATTAAAAGAAATATCTGAAAAATGGTTTAATAAAGATATTACAATAAAAATTGAATAAATAAAAAGAGAGGAGCAAGTAAATTGGACAATATAATAACTACACTTAATACACTTTTAAATTATTTTTTTACCTTATTACCACAAATTTTAGATGGATTAAAGGTAACACTTGAGCTATTTATTTTAACATTAATACTATCTATTCCTTTAGGAATCATTGTAGCATTAGGTAAATTATCCAAAATAAAAGTTATTAATAAAGTAACAAGTTGTTATGTTTTAATAATGCGAGGAACTCCTCTTCTTTTACAAATAGTATTTATATTTTTTGGACTTCCTAATCTAAATATTGTAATTGATAGGTTTCCAGCAGCTATAATTGCATTTACATTAAACTATGCTGCTTATTTTGGAGAAATATTTAGAGCTGGAATATCTTCTGTGGACATTGGTCAATACGAAGCTTCTCATGTATTAGGATTATCAAAAAAAGATACATTCTTTAGGATAATCCTTCCACAAGCTTTTAAAACTGTACTACCACCTGTAGCAAATGAAATAGTAACTTTAGTAAAAGATACAGCTCTAGTATACGCTATAGGAATAGACGAACTATTAAGAGTTGGTAAAATAGCATGTAATAGAGATTCATCCTTATTGCCATTAGTAATTATCGGAATAGTTTATTTAGTTCTTATAGGAATTTTAACTAAAATACTAGACAAGATTGAAAGAAAATATCAATACTATAATTAAGAGGTGAATTATGTTAAAGATTAGAGGTTTAAAGAAGTCTTTTGGTAATAATACAGTATTAAAAGGTGTAGATTTAGATATAATGGAAGGTGAAATCCTTGTAATTGTGGGCCCATCTGGTGGTGGAAAAACAACTTTACTTAGAGTAATAACTGGTTTAGAAACTTGTGAAGAAGGTACTATAGAAATTGCAGGAGATGTCCTTTGTAAAAATGGAAAATATGCTGATAAAAAATCAATTAATGCTATTAGAAAAAATATAGGTCTTGTTTTTCAAGGATTTAACCTTTTTCCTCATAAATCTGTATTAGAAAATATTATTGAAGCACCTATTAGAGTTTTAGGTGAAAAGAAAGAAAGTGCAATAGAAAATGTAATAGAAATTTTAACATTCTTAGGATTAGCAGATAAATCTAAGAACTATCCTTGTGAACTATCCGGTGGACAAAAACAAAGAGTAGCTATTGGTAGAGCATTAGCATTAAATCCAAAATTAATGTGTTTTGATGAACCAACTTCAGCTTTAGATCCATCATTAACAAAAGATGTTGCAACACTAATTAAAAGTTTAAGCCAAAAGGGTATGTCTATGCTTATAATTACCCATGATATGGAATTTGCAAAACTTGTTTCTAATAAAATTGTATCAATGGATTCAGGGATAATTATTGATAAACATATATATAACGATAAAATTGAAATATCACAAAATATCACTATATAAAATCAAAGTGTTAATTTTATATAAACTTAATTAATAATTTAATATAAAAATGATAATTTCATTAACAACAAACATACGTTCTTTAATGTGTTCTTATAAATTTCTTTAATAATTTCCTCTTCTTTTTATAATACTAATATTATTAATGTTATAAGGAGAGATTAAAATGTCTGAAAAAACTATGAAATTTACAGATGATGCAGGAAACAAGGTGGAATATGCTATATTAGAGCAAAAACTAATTAATAAAACTGAATATGTTGCAATGGCTCCAGTAAATGATAAAAGCGCTGTAGAAATATTCAAAATTGCTTTTGATAAGAATTGGAATGAAACATTAATTCAAGTTGAATCTGAAAATGAATTAAATATGGTTAGACAGGTATCTAGCATTAAATTTTAAAATAAGTAATAAAAGATCTATTAATTAGGTCTTTTTTTTGTTTATTTAAATATAATATATATATTTATCTTTATAATTGATAATTACATCTAGATGATAATCATTATTTATGATAATCTATAACAAAGAAGTTTTTTTAGGAGGATATATGAAAAAAATAGCATTAACTAATAGAACAAAAGGTGTTTTATTTATAATAATGTCTGCATTTGGCTTTGCTATGATGTCTGCGTTTGTTAAACTTTCAGGAGATTTACCATCATTTCAAAAGACGTTTTTTAGAAATATAACATCTTGTATAATTGCATTTATATTAATAATTGTTAATAAAGAAAGTTTCTTTGGAAAATTAGAAAATCAGAAAACTTTAATTTTACGATCAGTATTTGGCACACTAGGGATAGTTTTTAACTTTTATTCAATAGATAAATTAGTATTATCTGATGCTAATATGTTAAATAAATTAAGTCCATTCTTTGTAATAATATTCAGTGCTCTTTTCTTAAAAGAAAAAATAAATATAAAACAAGGACTAGCTATTATTGTTGCTTTTATAGGGGCATTATTTATAATTAAACCACAATTTAATTTTGATATAATTCCGTCATTGATTGGGGTATTGGGTGCTATATGTGCAGCTGCCGCTTATACTTGCTTAAGAGCTTTAGGTGGAAAAGAAAAATACTATACTATTGTATTTTACTTCTCATTCTTTTCTACAATAGCTATATTACCGTTTATGCTAATAGTATATAAAGAAATGTCAATGTTACAATTTGTTTATTTAATTTTAGCAGGTATCTTTGCTAGTATTGGACAATTTGGTATCACTATTGCTTATAAATATGCGAAAGCAAAGGAAATATCTATATTTGACTATAGCAACATTCTATTCTCAGCAATAATAAGTATAATTTTATTTAATGTTATCCCAGATTATCTAAGTGTAATTGGATACATAATTATATTTGCTGTATCATTATATATGTTTTTATACAATAAAAAGTTAGATAAAATTGAAAGAAAATAATAAGAAAAAAAGTTGTACTATATCTAGTGCAACTTTTTTCTATTGTTGATACTTCTAAATACTCATTTATCTATGCTATAATTAAAACTTGTAAAGGAGGGGTAATATGTATAATAATAAAACTTCAAATGTTTTAGATATCCTTCTTAATAATAAAAACAAAGAAGAATTAAAAATAGAAGTGTATTTAAATAAAATAGATTATAAAGGACAACTCTCTATAGAATTTAAAATTGGTTTAAAAAACAAACCATCTAATAAATTAAATATAATAAGAGATATAAGACAGTTTTTAGTTTATTACGAAAATAATATCTCTCTAAAATATAGTAATGATTTTACATTTGATATAAGTAAGCAATACTTTTCAAGTAAGGATCTTGCTTTGATTGATTTTATTTATGAACTTCTAGAAATAGAAGGGAGTAAATCTAAATATCTAAAATCTACTGATAAATTGATTGAGGGTAAATACATATATCCGCCTAAATATTTAATTAAGGAATTATTTTATATTATAAAAGATCATCGTAGTTACTTTAATGATGGTTTCTTTAATAGACCTGTTGACTGTGAAATACTATTAGGAAATCCATATATAGAAATGAACTTAGAATATATAGATAAAGAATATACCTTACAGCTTCTGTCTGATTTACCTATGATACTAAATAACAATTACAATGTTTTATTTAAAGGTACTACTATATATTTACCAGATAAAAACTTCATTAATAAAATAAAGCCTTATTTTGAAATTTTCAAAAAAGATAATAATATTATTATTCCAAAAAATGAAGAGGAGAGAGTCTTAAAAGAGCTTATTCCAACCCTTAATAATATAAGTGATAATTTAATATTATCTTCAAATATTAAAGAAAAAGTTGTTTTAGCTAAACCAAAATTCAACTTTTATTTTAATAAAGAAAATGACTTTGTTCTAATGACCTTAAAAGTTCAATATGATAAATTTGAATTTAATATATTTAGTGAATTTGATGAAAAAATAATATATAGAGACTTCAATAAAGAACAAGAAGTTATGTCAGCCTTAAAATCACTTGGTTTTGATTATGTTAATGATAAATACTATTTAACATTAGGTGACGATTATATATATAATTTCTTTAAAAATAAGATTCATGAGCTGCAAAAATTTGGTGAAGTTTATTATTCAGAAAACTTTAAAGGTATTCGTAGGATAGATTCTAAAGGAATAATAGGACATATATCTGTAGGAAAATATGATTATTTTGAATTAAAATTTGATATAAAAGATATACCTCAATTTGAAATAAGTAATATTTTAAGAGCTTTTAGAGATAATTTAAAGTACTATAAACTTGAAAATGGCGAATATTTAGACCTAGAATCTTTAGAATTAAATAACTTCCTAAAACTATTAGACAATCTTAATTCTTGTAACAATATAGAAAATAACACAATTGAATTTCATAAGAGTAAAGGCTTATACGCAAATGAATTTATAAAAGAAAATAATATAAAATTCATGAAAGGGATTGGATATCTAAGAAAACTTAAATCTCAATTTAATAATATAAATAAATTAAAATTTGAGCTTCCAAGAGAGTTTCTAGGAGATCTTAGACAATATCAATATACAGGATATTGCTTTTTAAAAACTTTATATAATCTAGGATTTGGTGGAATATTAGGAGATGAAATGGGGTTGGGTAAAACTATACAAACTATTGCATTTTTAGCATCCATCAAAGATAAAACTTCTTTAATTATAGCTCCCTCTTCATTAGTTTTTAATTGGAAACAAGAGTTTAGTAGGTTTGCTCCTAAGCTGAATGTTAAGTTAGTTACAGGTGTAAAAGAGGATAGAAGTAAAACTTTAGAGAATATCGAAGAATACGATGTTTTAATAACTACATATTCACTATTAAAAAATGATATTGATAAATACTTGGATATTGATTTTAATTGTGTGATATTAGATGAAGCACAAAATATAAAAAACTATACATCACAAAATGCAATGTATGTAAAACAACTTAATAGTAAAAGTAAGTTTGCTCTTACAGGAACCCCCATTGAAAATTCTTTATTAGAATTATGGTCTATATTTGATTTTATAATGCCTGGATACTTATTTGATAGAGATACTTTTATAGTTAAATATTATAGAAGATTTATGGATAATAATGAGTTATCTATAGAATTTAAAAATTTAATAAAACCATTTATATTAAGAAGACTAAAAAAAGATGTTCTTAAAGAACTTCCATCAAAAATTGAAAAAATTATTGAAGTAGAGCTTCCTAAATCTCAGCAAAAAGTCTATAGTATTTATAATAATAAGGTTATAGATTTAATTGAAAAGAAAATACGTGATGATGAGTTTTCAAAGGGTAAGATAGAAATACTATCATATATAACAAAATTAAGGCAAATAGCATTAGATCCAAGTGTTGTACTAGAAAATTATGAAGGTGAAAGTGGGAAAATAGATGCTTTAATTGAATTATTACATCAAGCTAATGATGAAGGTCATAAAATATTAGTTTTTTCCCAATTTACATCTGTTTTACAGAGTATAAAAAGAAGATTAGAAATAGAAAATTTGAAATATTGTTATTTAGATGGTACACTGTCACATAAGAAGAGAAATGAGGAAGTAGATGCCTTTAATAAAAGTAATATTCCAATATTCCTAATAAGTTTAAAAGCTGGTGGCACTGGCTTAAATCTACAAAGTGCAGATGTTGTTATACACTTTGATCCATGGTGGAATCCATCTGTAGAAGCTCAAGCAAGTGATAGAGCTCATAGAATAGGTCAAAAAAATATAGTTGAAGTAATAAAACTTATATCTAAAGATACAGTAGAAGAAAAAGTTATTAAACTCCAAAATGAAAAGAAGGAATTAATAAATAAAATTTTAGATGATAATTCTCTAAACACTAATAATATTTTTGATCTAGCAAAAGATGAAATATTAAGGTTATTTGAATAATTTAAATAACCTATCTAAAATCCAATAAAAAGAGGTATTATAATGGACTTAAATAAAGAGTTTTTAGAAAAATATAATGATTTAATGAATGAAGATGTTGAATTAGCTCTAGAGTTTTCATTAAATGCATTAAAAGAAAGTAACAATGCAGATTTCTATGCTTATATTGCTGATTGTTATATGTCATTAGATGATTTTGATAAAGCTGTAAATACTCTAAAAATAGGGTTATCTAATAATTGTAGTAATAGCACATATGCTAAAAGTTTATTAGGAGAATCTTTATTTTACTTAAATAATTTTGAAGAAAGTAAATCAGTATTCGAAAATTTAAAATTAGAAAATCCTAATAGCTTTTTCGTTACAGCTTACCTAATTGATATAAATATTAATTTAAATAAATATGAAGAGGCTATTAAATTAGGCATAGATATATTAAAATCTAATGTACTAGATTCAAATGATACTGCATATATATTAGTTAATCTAGGATGGATTAATTTAAAATATCTAAACAATAAAGATAAAGCTCTAGAATATTTTAATAAAGCATTAGAACTTGATAAAAATATTGGTAGAGCATATATTGGATTAGCTGAATACTATTTTAGTATTGAAGATTATAATAGCGCATTAGTAAATTATGAAAAAGCAATAGATTTACAAGAGGGAACAATTGATGTCTATTTTGGTATTGCAATGTGTTATAAAGCCTTAAAACAATATGATGATGCTTTAAGCTATTTACACATAGTACATGATGCCGATAACACTAACGAAATATACATAAAAGAAATCAGAGAGATAGAAAATTTATAAATCTGCATTAAGTTTTAGAAAAGTGATTATACTAAGGTTGAGGTGATACTTATGTACCAAAGTATAGGAATAAACTTAAGCAAAAATTTAGATGCAGCTACAAAAAGAATAAAAGTTCCTGCTATTACTCAAAGGTCATATTACAAGGATCCAGATAATTGCGAAGAAGAATTCATTAATTTTTATAAATCTGATTCTGATTATAATAATATTGATTATGATGATAATATTAGATATTTAGATGATGATTATGATGATTCTATAAATGATGATTCTGAATGTTCATGTGAATGCTGTGATGAGTGTTCATTAATGGATAAAATGAAAAATATGGATTCCAAAGTTGCAGTTATGGCTGGAGTAGGTGCTTTAATAGGATTCATTGGTTTGTATAAATTGCTTAAAAGAAAATAAAGTATTTATGAATATTTAAAATAGGCGTCGTAAATTACTAACGACGCTTATTTTATATAAAGATAGTGATCTTATAAAAGCCCATTTAATTATAAATAATTATTAAGGAGAGGTTGAAAATGGAAGAAATTATAGTTTGTGTTGATGAAAATGACAATGAAATAGGGAATATTGAAAAAATGGATGCTCATATTAAAGGAATACTTCATAGAGCATTATCAGTATTTATTTTTAATGAGAAAAATGAACTGCTTCTGCAGAAAAGATATAGTGGAAAATATCATTCACCTAGTCTTTGGACAAATACTTGTTGTACACATCCTAATAAAAATGAAAGTACAGATTCTGCTGCTAAAAGACGTTTAGAAGAGGAAATGGGATTTTCTTGTGATTTAAAAGAAGTATTTTCTTTTATATACTATATTAAGTTTGACAATAATCTTATAGAACATGAATTTGATCATGTATACTTTGGAAGATATTCAGATAAGATTTATATAAATCCCTTAGAGGTTGAAGATTATAAATGGATGCCAATAAATGAGATAAAAATTGATTTAAAAAATAATCCTCAAAAATATACTTATTGGTTTAGATATATAATAGAAAATCATATAAAAGAAATTGAAGAAAACTTAAATTTTTAGATTTATATAATATATTACTATTGTAAGTAAATTAATAGTAATATAAAATATTCTATATAAAATCTAATTAGTTTACAAATGAAAGGAAATAAATAAATATGGATAATAAAAAGCCACAAGAATATATAGCTAATATAGCTAAGGCATCATCTTACTTTGCATTTAAAAATGGTCCAATCAAGGAATTGTGTAAAGCCGGAAAAATTTCAGAAGAAGAACTGAATAATATGCAATCATATATGCAAAATCACTTAGCTTACCTTTATACAGTATTACTTGAAGAAAATAATCTTAAAAAATTTGATTTAGTAATTAGCACTATGAATAAATTTTATGTTGATGATAAAGAGGAAGTGTTATTAGCTGATGATGGCTTTGATAAGTTTTATGAAAACTTATTTCCACAAGTATCAAATATATCAATAAATAATATAAAAAAATAGCATTGACTTATATCCATTTTATGGATATAATAGTATTAACAACAAATTTAAAATTCTTAGACAAGGGATAGTAGTATATCTTAGTTTCAATAAAGAGAGTTAAGGATGGTGAGATCTTAACAAGAAAGAGTTATATGAATGGGCCTTAGAGAAGTAAAGGGAAAAGTTTTCTTAGTACCGGATACCGTAACCTACACGTTATAGTAGGACAAGTATGTTAGTATTTGATTTTAAGTGATGAAATTTATTATTTAATTTTCATAAATTAGGTGGTACCGCGGATTATTTACTCCGTCCTATATTAATAGGACGGAGTTTTTTTATTTATAAATTTAAGGAGGTGATTAATATGGTATGAACAATAGCTAAATCAAATTTGAGTTTTGAAATTTATAATTATTATTTAAATTCAGGAGGAATAAAAATGAAAACAAATATGAATACAAAAAAAATGGTTATTAATGCTCTTCTTTTAGCTATAGGTGCTATATTACATCAAATAACTCCAGCTCTAGGCTTACCAATGCAACCTGATTTTGCATTAGCAATGCTTTTTATTATTATGTTAATTAATAATAATGACTATAAAACATCATTAATCTCTGCAATAATTACAGGGGTATTTACTGCCTTAACAACTAAATTTCCTGGTGGTCAACTCCCTAATATTATAGATAAACTAATAACTGTAAATTTAATGTATATTATTTTATTAACTGTAAATAAAATATTAGAATATATAAATATTAATAATAATATCAAACAAAACTTATTAGTAATAATAAGCTTTCCCTTAGGAACATTAATAAGTGGAACTGCTTTCTTGATGTCAGCACAATATATTGTTGGATTACCAGCCAAATTCTCAATACTTTTTGTAACTACAGTAATTCCAGCGCTTTTAATAAATACAATAGGTGGATTTATTCTTTACCAAGCAATAAATGTATCATTGAAAAGAATCATAAGATTTAATTAATATTTATTGTTGATATTTATGCTTTATTTTGTTAAATTATAAATAAGCTTTTTTGACATAGTACCTTTTACAAAAAGTGAAATAACTTTTTGTAAAAGGTAAATTAAAAAACTAGGAGGAAAAATAATAATGTACATAGCATTTGGAAATAGAGTTTTAGATAGTAAGGACATAAAAAATATAATTGAAGAAAATACTGAGTTTAAAGTAATAAAGGATATGAGTAAAGGTTCTAAAAGAGAAGATATCGTTGCCTTTAATTTAAGTGTAAGTATAGATATATTAAATGAAGAAATTGAAGAAAGTATTAATATTAATGAATTAGACGAAGATTCTTTATTTGATGAATATATGGCTTCTACAGAGGAATTAGGTTTTGAGCTTGAGGAATACTTACCTGAAGACTCTATAATAGATTTTAAAGCATATAAATGGGAGCCTTCTGATAATGATATAAAGGCTGTTTTAGTTATGGCTAATGAAGAACTAGGATATAATAAACTTAAAGATGTAATGAGAAGACTATTAACACAAGTTGAATAAATCTAAAATTACTTTTGTAATATATTAAATTATTAAAGGAATGTTTTAAAGTGTTTAAATTAAAAACAAGTGATATTATTAAAGCAACTCAAAATAATGATTATAAACTAGTAGAGACGCTACTTAAAAATGGTAATATAGACTATAAGGATAAGGATGGTAAAACAGCTTTGTTTTATGCTGTTTTAGAACATAATATTGATTTATGTAATTTGCTTATAGAGAATGGAGCTAACGTTTATATAAAAGATGATCGTAATCTAATGCCTATTCATTATGCTGCTTTAACTAATAATTACGATATAATCAATCTTTTCTACGAACATAATTTTGAATATTCAATAGATACAATAAAAAGCGAAATAAAGAATATAGAAATACAGGACAAACGCATATTCCTTAAATTTCTTAAAAAATTATTTTAAATATGAAACAAGATAAGACATTTAATAAATGTCTTATCTTGTTTTTTTATGAATTTTAATATGAAAAATAAATAAAAAATGTTACAATTATTGTATAATATGGTTAAATATATATTTATATATTTGCTTTTAATGTATTATTATCTAAATTTTAGGCTAGAATTATATGGCGGGGGGTTTTTATGAAAAGTACAGATTATATTGAAAAATTCGAAATAAATGATAAAGAAAAGGGAAGCTATTCAGTAGATTTATGTCCTATATCTAACACAATAAGATTTACAGCAAAATATGATGGTTGTATCTATGCTTATGTAGTAGGTGATTTTAATGCATGGGAAAGGTCCGAAGAATATAAATTAAATTGGCAAGTAGATACAAGTGATGGTGTACTTAAGATGATTAGAGAAATAAATTTTCCAAAAGGACTTAAACCAGGAAAATATAGATATAAATATATATTAATTGATTGTGATGGAAATGAAATATGGATAGATTCTGAAGGAAGTGAAAAAAATAGCTTTAGTTTTATCTGGGAAAATATTAATGATACACTAAAAATTTACTCCTCAAATAATATAGTAACTTATAAAAGGCCAGTTGAACTAATCGGCGTATGTACAGGTTTATACGGTAGAATATCACTTCCTGAAATCATATGGCATTTAGAAACTGAAATTGATGGAGTAAAAATAGAAAATGGCTATTTAATAGTTAACAATAATGTAAAAGAAGGAACTGAAATTATTGTTTGTGGAAAAACTCTTGAGAAAAATTTAACAGCTACAAAAAAAATACTTGTTGAAAACAATAAATATACTGGTACATTGGTACATTTTTATTTAGAAGATAATAACTATCAAGGTCATGATTATATATGGAATTGTTGGTTATTTGGTGAAAATTGCAATGGTGAAGAAAGAGATTTCAATTTTAATACTGATTATGGCTTTGCATCATATATAAAAGAAGACTACTTAATTATTAGAAAAAAACAATGGGGTAATAATTGGATAAATTATTGGGCAGAACAAACTAACACTTATGATTTAAGAGGAAATTATAAGGATATATATATAATTTATGGCGATGCAAGAAGATATACATCTCTTAAATCTGCTATAATTGCTACCCAAACTAATATAAAATTTGCTATTATGGATGATTATAACAAAATAAAATTATATCTATCAAGTGAACCATTATTAGGAGTTGATTTTGAATTATATCTTAATGGTGAAAAAGTTGAAGGAACCTCTTCCATAATAAAAGGAAAGGAAGTTATAATAACTAATATTCCTAAAAATATACGTGCTAATGATTTGCTTTTAGTTTCCGCCTCTAACGCCTATAAGCCATATAAAGTACTATTTAGGAACTTCTTAGATAAATTCTACTATTCAAAAGAAGATTTAGGAGTAGTCTATTTAAATAATGCTATTTCTTTTAAATTATGGGCTCCAACAAGTTATAAAGTAGAATTATTACTATACAAAGAATGGTATATTAACCAAGAAGAATCATCAATTAAATATCCTATGGTATATGATTATAAAACAGGAGTATATACAACTGTTATAAATAAAGATGATGCAAATGGAATGTATTATTTGTATAAACTTTATTTCAAAGATGTTGATATAAGTGGAGAACTCTGTGATAAAATTACCTATGCGGTAGATCCATATGCAACATCTGTTTGTGTAAATGGTGATAAAGGATATGTATTAGACATAAATGATAAAAACACAAAACCTTATGGTTTTACAAATCATAATATTCCTGAACTAAAAAGAAAAGACGATTCTATTATTTATGAAATGCATATAAGAGATTTTACAATTGATGAAAGCTCAGGTGTAAATAACAGTCTCAGTGGGACTTACTTAGGAGCAGTGCAAGAAAATACGGTATATAAAGAGGTTTATAGTGGAAAAACTGTAAAGACTGGATTAGATCATTTAGTAGAACTAGGTATAACTCATGTTCATTTAATGCCTGTTTTTGATTTTGGATCTGTAGATGAACGTTTCCCAGGATCAAATAACAGAAATTGGGGGTACGATCCTAAAAACTTTAATGTTCCAGAAGGCAGTTACTCAACAAATCCTTACAATCCAATAACAAGAATTGTTGAATTAAGAGAAATGATTATGAAATTCCATGAAAAAGGTATTAGAGTAGTCATGGATATGGTTTATAATCACATGATGGAAACTATGAATATGGATAATATTGTTCCAGGATATTACTTTAGAACTGATTATCTTGGAAGATTTACAAATGGTTCTGGTTGTGGAAATGAACTTGCAACTGAAAGACCAATGGTAAGAAAATTTGTAGTTGATTCTTGTATGCATTGGATAAAAAATTATAAAATTGATGGAATTAGATTTGATCTAATGGAATTAATTGATATAGATACAACTAAAGAGATAGTTCGTAAATCATCTAAATTTGATAAAAACTTTTTAATTTATGGTGAACCTTGGAAAGGAGGAAATTCACCTTTAATGAATGGAACATTTAAAGGATCTCAAAGAAATGAAAATTTTTCTGTTTTTAATGATACTTTTAGAGATGCTATAAGAGGAGATAATAATCCATCAAATGGTTTTATAAATGGAAATCAGCATAGTAGTACTTGTAATTGGAGTATAATTGAAGGATTGAAGGGTTCTATTTATACTTTAACATCTAATCCAAATGAAAGTATAAACTATGCAGATGCACATGATAATTATACTCTTTGGGATCAAATAGAAAAAAGTCAAAATCCATCTTTATCCCAAGGTGACTATAGAAAAAATATAAGTATTTATCCTTTAGACAATCATTTTGTAAGACAGGATTTATTAGCTTTATCAATACTATTTACTGCTCAAGGAATTCCATTTATTCAATATGGTTCTGAGTTTTTAAGAACAAAGCAAGGTAATCATAATAGTTATAATAGTAGTGACGAAATCAATTCAATTAAATGGAGTGATAAAAATAAATTCATAGATATATTTAACTACACTAAAGGATTAATAGATATCAGAAAAAACTTACCATATTTTAATATAGAAAATGCTGATATTATAAAAAATAAAGCAAAATTTATATTTGCTAATAATAATGAAAATAGTGGAGTTATAATTAGTCATATTGATTTAAGTGAATATGATAAGGGTGAAGCTGTAGTTATTTATAATGCTACAAGTATTGATAATTATGATGTAAATCCCTATGTTCCTATTTCAAAAACTGGCTATTGGAACATTATTGCCAATGATAAAGTAGCTGGATTAAATATATTAGAAAAAGTTAATTCCAATGAAATTCCTAGATTAAAATCATTTTCAATAATGATTTTATGCAATAAAATTGATAAGTAATATCTTTATTTATAACACTATAAAATATCTAAATTTATAACTAGATTTTTATAGTGTTATTTTCTTTATAATTCTATTTGTATAAATAATATAGATTAATCAAAAATATTAAAGTTAACCTTACTTTTTTATTCTTCTTAACTACAAATAAATTTATATATTAAATCATATAATTATTCTGTGAATCAATTTAATAGAAGGAGAAATAGTTTGAGAGCAAGAAGTGCATTAAGAAATTTTATAATGTGGGCAAGCCTTGCCTTTGTAGTTAATGTATTTATTTATTTTATTTTTGGAGCAGATTATGGTCTTGAATTTTTAGGTGGATACATAATTGAATTAAGTTTGAGTGTAGATAACTTATTTTTATTCTTAATTATATTTACCTCATTTAACATTCCAATTTCATATCAAAAAAGAGTACTTACTTATGGTATCATAGGTGCCGTAATATTACGATTTGTGTTTATTTTTTTAGGTGTTGCAATAATTAATACATTTAATTGGGTTTTATATATTTTCGGTTTTTTCTTATTTTGTAGCGGTCTAAAAATATTATTAAATAAAGAAGAAGAGGCTGATTTTTCAAAAAGTAAAGTTTTAAATATTATGAAACATTTTATTCCCGTCACAAAAGAATTACATGAAGAAAAATTCTTTGTTAAAATTAATGGATTATTATATGCAACTCCATTATTATTGATTTTAGTATTAATTGAAAGCTCTGATATTATATTTGCATTAGATTCTATTCCTGCAATATTTTCTATTACCACTAATCCATATATAGTTTATTCATCTAATATATTTGCTATTTTAGGTTTAAGAAGTATGTATTTCTTATTAGCAAAATTAAATAGTATGTTTAGTTATATAAAATATGGAGTTGCATTTATTTTAATGTTTACAGGAATAAAATTATTTATTGCATTCTGGGGAATTAATATATCAACAGTAGTATCTTTATTAGTTATTGCTATTATTTTATTAAGCAGTGTTTTATTTTCATTAATAAGAAGTAATTAATTATGGTGTTTAGAATAATATATATAAGTCTCTTGTATTTAAATATTATGAATTTAAAGGACTAATAATCTTTATTTATACTATTTTATAAAACTCTATAAGGAGGTAATATCTTTTGAGTGATGCTCTTGACTTACTTATTTATCTTGATGAGGCCTTAACCAAGAATTTAAATTCTCTAGTTATAGATGGATTTATTGAAAAAAGGACCTCTAGATTTATAGAAGATAGAACCTTAAATGCCAAAACAGGAGCTGAAGGTAGTAACCAACATTATGGTGAAGATAGATGCATAAGAGATGAACGTGATGGATATAAAGGAAAAAACTTCACTGAAGCTGATACCGTAACAACAGTAAATAGAGAAAATCAATCATTAGAAGGTAGAAGATTTGTTAGACGTGAAGAAGAGTTAACTAGAATATTTACAACCTTTGAAATACATCAACAACTCATTCAAGGTTTAAATCAATCAAATTTAATTAAAGAATTGGATAGCAGTAGTTATTCAACATCTAATATAAATTCAGGTGATTATGTTAAATTAAGTGGACAAATATCTAGTGAATCTATGGTATCTTATATAGATAGTTTATCTAATTTATTATCATGTATTGGAACAGATAATCTAAATTCATATTGTAAAACTTTTAAAAGCAATAATAGCTCATTTATAAATTATGATACCATGTACAAACAAGTTAATTACTTAAAATCACTTTTAACTACTAATAATAGTCAAGATATGATTGTGAAATGCGGAAATATGGATGTTGTATTAACAGTTAATAATAGTAATTTTATTAGTACCTATGCAAATATTTACGATAGTGCAGATTGTCCATGTACCATAATTGGAAAAGTTATTAGAAAATGTGATTCAGATCAATGTATTCATTTATTAAGAAAATCTGGTCAACCTAATTTTTATGAAAACTTTTTAGGATGTTGCTCTCCACTTATGGAGAATATATCTAGTGCAGGTATATATTTGCCTGAACAACCTCGATTTAGAGTTCCTGGGGAATCTTTGCTTTTAATACCTATTAGTATGCTAATTTAAAATTACATCAAAAATCCTCATCAATAGTTACTAATTATAATTTATAAGTAATATATTAAAGTATATTGATTGTAAAAGGATGATAAAAGTGATTAAACCTAAACCATTACAACAAGGTGATAGCGTAGCTATAATAGCACCTGCAAGTCCATCTGATAAAAATTTAATTGATAAATGTATATCTTCGTTAAATGAGTTAGGATTAAAGGTAGTAGTAGGGGAAAGCTGTCTATCAGAACATGGATTTTTATCTGGAACTGATGATGTAAGAGCAAATGACATAAACTGTATGTTTGCAGCTAAAAATATAAAGGGAATTTTTGCACTTCGAGGTGGCTATGGCTGTGCTAGATTATTAGATCTTATAGATTTTAAGCTAATCAAAAAAAATCCTAAAATTTTTATTGGTTATAGTGATATTACAGCTCTTCATATTGCTATAAATCAAAAAAGCAAACTTATAACATATCATGGTCCGATGATATCAACTGAGCTAATAAAAGGATTAGATAAATATAGTGCTGATTATTACAAAAAATTTATTTTTGAGCATGAGAAAGTAGAAGAATTGTTTAACCCTGAAGGAGATAATCTTGAAGTTATTAATAGTGGTATAGCTAGTGGTCAGCTTATTGGTGGAAATTTATCATTAATTTGCTCTTCTTTAGGAACTAAATATGAAATAAATACTAAAAATAAGATCTTATTTTTAGAAGAGGTAGAGGAAGTACCTTATAAAATAGATAGAATGCTTACTCACTTAAAACAATCTGGAAAATTAAAAGATGCAAATGGAATAATTTTAGGGGCATTTACTAATTGTATCGCTCCAAATAATAAAAAAAGCTTATCATTACAAGAAGTTTTTAACGAAATTATTTTCCCATTAAAAAAACCAACTATAAGCAATCTAGTTTGTGGGCATTGTCTTCCAACTTTAACTCTGCCTTTAGGAGCCAAAGTACTTCTTGATGCTAATAATAAAAAAATTAAAATACTTGAATAATATTGCGCACCACATAGGGTGAAAAATAAGAAGTTGTTAACTTTTATATAAATCAAAATATATATTTAAAAGCTAACAACTTCTCATATAATATACAACAGAACTTTTTGATATTATGCAAATTATATTTAATTAGTTTGAGTTAATATATAATCAACAATTTTCATATATAAATTTAACGCTTCAGTGTTTGATAAATTTTCTAGATAGTGAGTACAGTTTTGCAATGTATATAGTTCAAAATTATTGTTATACTTTAATGCAGTTTCATATAATTCTACAGAAGTTTCATAGGGTACAATATTATCCTTTAAACTGTGAATTATAAGTGTATCTGGCAAATCCTCTCTTACATATTCAATTGGGCTAAATTCTTTAGATAGTTTTTCTATGTCATTATCACTAAACTTTTTAACAACCTCTTCTGGACCAACTGATAAATTTACTTCGCTTAATCTAGCTGGCCCAAATAAATCAATGATGTACTTTACTTTAGAGGAATATGATTTTAAGGATTTATCCCCTATAAACTCGTCATCTTGAGAGAAGGCAGCCATCATTGAAAGTTGAGCGCCTGCAGATGGTCCTATTATTCCTATATTATTTACATCAAAATTATACTTATCTTTATTTTTATATATCCATCTAATTGTATCTTTAACATCTGATATCTGATCTTCTAAAATTACTTCATCCTCCATTAACTCATATGATGTACTAATTACTGCATAGCCTTCATCTTTAAGTAAATCAATAATAGATTCTATAGCGGAAGGAATTACTTTATCACCATACATCCATCCATTTCCAAAGACATATATAATTACTGGAGTTGCTTCCTTTGCTTCTTTATTAGTATAAATATCTAATGTAAGTTCTTTATTCCCTCTTTTTTTATATATCACATCTTTATAGGTTATATTTTCAATTGGTTCATTATAAAAATCACTAGAAATAGTAGGAAGACTATTGCTTAACCTTATAATTTCAACCAAAAATTTTATTTTTTTTATGTGAGTAACTGAAATAGTAGCTAGTATTAAAATAATAATTGTAGTAATTAATGATCTTTTTTTTATTTTCATGGCTATCTCCTAAAAGTAAAATATCAAAGTATAATTTTTTCGAATTGTACTTTTATTTTTTAATTATTGCCATATTCAAAATATACTAACCATAAATATGATTTTATTTGAAATATTTATTAGCTTTTTTTTCCGAATAATGTTACAATATTTAAGAAAAATATACATATTAAAGGAGTTGTTTTCTATGCAAAAATACAAACAAGAATTTATTGAGTTTATGGTAAGAAGTAATGTTTTAAGATTTGGAGAATTTGTTACAAAAAGTGGACGTCAAACACCATTTTTTATTAATACAGGAAACTATACTACAGGAGAACAACTTGAAAAATTAGGTGAATTTTATGCTAAAACTATTAATGAGCATATTGGTTCTGACGTAGATGTATTATTCGGACCAGCTTACAAAGGTATTCCATTAACTGTTACTACTGCTATATCTATGAATAAACTGTATGGAGCAAATGTTGAATATTGTTCAAATAGAAAAGAAGTTAAAGACCACGGAGAAGGTGGAATCTTACTTGGAGCTAAATTAGATAACACAAAAAAAGTAGTTATAGTTGAAGATGTTATGACTGCAGGAACTTCAATTTATGAAACAGCACCAATACTAAAAGCTCAAGGCGATGTAGAAATTGCTGGCTTAGTAATATCTGTTGATAGAATGGAAAAGGGGAAAGGAGAACAATCAGCTCAAGCTGAAATTAAAGAAGCATTTGGAATTACAACTTATCCTATAGTTACAATGGCTGAAGTTGTTGAATACTTATATAATAGAGAAATTGAGGGAACTGTCTATATTGATGATAAGATAAAAGCTGCTATAGCTGAATATTACAAAAAATATGGAGTTTAAAATTTAAGCATAAAATAATATAAGTCGACAATTTTAATTGCCGACTTATATTATTTTTATAGTTTTATTTAATACATAACCTTAATAGAATATTTTTCTCTTGCAAATGAATTAATTATCGTCTCAATATGTTCATGTCCATTTGTCTCTACAGTAACTTCTAACAATACATTGTGAATTCTATTAATAGCTTTAAATTGATTATGTTCAAGTTTTACTACATTTGCATTTTCTTTTGCTAAAATTTCAGATATTTTTAGTAGCTCTCCTGGCACATTTTTAAGCTCTACAGAAAAACAAAATAATCTTCCTTTTGAAACAAGTCCATTATTTATTAATTTTGATATTGTAAGCATATCAATATTTCCACCACTTAATATACAGCATACTTTTTTATTTTTTACTTTTAATTTTTTTAATGCAGCTAAAGTTACAACTCCAGATGCTTCAGCTACTAATTTATGTTTCTCAACTAATAAAAGGAATGACTCTACAATATCATTTTCTGAAACTGTTATAATTTCATCTACATACTCTCTAACAATTTCAAAAGTTTTATTACCAGGTGTTTTTACTGAAATACCATCGGCAATAGTATTAACACTATCTAATGTACAAATTTTATCTTTTTGTATACTTATTGCCATTGAAGGTGCACCTTCAGCTTGTACACCAACTATTTTTATATTTGGATTTAATGCTTTAGCAGCAAGGCTTATACCTGATATTAAACCACCTCCACCTATTGGAACAAGTATATAATCTAAATCATTAATTTCTTCAAATATTTCTAATGCAATTGTACCTTGTCCATAAATCACATCCATATCATTAAAAGGGTGTATAAAAACTTTTCCTTCCTCTTCCTCAATAGTTTTTGCTTTAATAAAGGCATCATCATAACATTTCCCATAAAGCACTATATTCCCACCATAATTTTTAGTTGATTCAACCTTCAAGTATGGGGTAGTTTCTGGCATTACTATACATGATTCTACTCCCATTAATGATGATGCATAAGCAACTCCTTGAGCATGATTTCCTGCAGATGAACAAATAACACCTTTAGCTTTTTCTTCTTGAGACAAGGAAATAATTTTATTTAAAGCACCTCTAATTTTATATGCCCCTGTTAATTGAAGATTCTCACACTTCATATATACATGATTATTGCTACTTTTACTAAATACATTACTATATAATAATGGTGTTTTAGTAATTACATTACTTATGTTTTCTCTTGCTTCCTTAATTTTTTCTAAATACATAATATAGCCTCCCTTTTCATATGTAACATTAATCAAATTTTCTAATATATATATAATATCACAGAAATATACAATTATCGAATGTAATTTTAAAGCTTATATATAACAAATTAATCTAATTAACTATTCTTTACTCATAAATACTAATGAAAATAATTTTATGTTAATAATATAAACCTATAAATATTTAGTTGTATTAATTAAATATAAACTATATAATTACTTTGAATATTAAGAGACGGAGTGGATAAGATGGAAGAAAGATTACAAAAGTACATGGCTAGATGTGGTATTGCTTCAAGAAGAAAATGCGAAGAAATAATTCTAGAAGGAAAAATTAAAGTAAATGGTACTGTTATAACCGAAGTCGGAACTAAAATTGATCCTGAAAAAGATATTGTTGAATATAATAATAACATTATAAAAGTAGAAGAGAAGAAAGTTTACATAATGCTTAATAAACCTGAAGGATATATAACCTCTGTTAAAGATGAAAAAGGTAGAAAGACGGTTTTAGATATAGTTAATGTTGAAGAAAGAATATATCCTATAGGTAGATTAGACTATGATAGTTCTGGTCTATTAATATTAACAAATGATGGTAGCATTTATAATAATATAATTCATCCTAGAGTATCTATAAAGAAAAATTATATTGCTGTATGTAGAGGTAAATTTACTGAAAATGATCTTAAGCGTTTTAAAAAAGGAATAGATATTGGTGGTTATGTTACTGCTGAAGCAGATATTGAAGTAATATCTGAAGAAAAGAGATTTAACAAGAAAAAAAATTGTGATGAAATCTTATCAACTGTTGAAATTTCAATACACGAAGGTAAAAATAGACAAATAAGAAGAATGTGTTCTTCTCTAAATCATGAAGTTATAAGCCTTAAAAGAGTTTCAATAGGAAATATAAAATTAGGTTATCTAAAAAAAGGTGAGTGGAGACCTTTAACTGATAGCGAATTAGATTATATTAGAAGTTTATAGGGGTTTGCTTATGTTTAAATATGTTTCAGATGTCAGTATATTAGCACATAATATTATTAATGAGTATGTAGAAAATAAAAATGTTGCAGTGGATGCAACATTAGGAAACGGATATGATTGTGACTTTCTATCTTCTTGCTTTAAAAAAGTATATGCTTTTGAAATCCAAAAAGAAGCTTGTGAAAAATACATAGATAAGAATAATAATGTAATAATAATAAATGAATCACACCACAAAATAGATGAATTTGTTAATGAAGAAATTAATTGTATATGTTACAATCTTGGATATTTACCAGGTGGTAATAAGGAAATAACAACTTTAGCAGAAACTAGTCTTAAAAGCATACAACTTTCTTTAAATCTATTATCTAGTAATGGAATAATGGCAATAGCTATTTATAGAGGGCATAATGAAGGTAAAGAAGAAGAAAGTTGCATTCTTCAATACTTAAGAAACTTACCTAAGAATAAGTTTGGAGTTATGCTACATGAATGTATAAATAGATCTGATAAGTCTCCGTTATTAGTCATTGTGGAGAAAAAATAGTTTTTATTTGAATTATTATTTATAAATCTTGCAACTTTTCATATGCTAACATTGATTAAATTTATAAATAATGCTAAAATAATTGAAGTTAATTAAATTAGGAGCGTACAATAATGGAACGAAGTATTAATGATGAATCAAAGGATTTAATGAAGTTAATTCAAATTAGATTTCCTAGATTAAGTAAGGGGCAAAAATTAATTGCTGAATACATATTAAAAAATTATGATAAAGCAGCATTTATGACAGCAGCTAAACTTGGAACTTCAGTTGGAGTATCAGAATCAACTGTAGTAAGGTTTGCAATAGAATTAGGCTTTTCAGGATATCCTAAACTTCAAAAATCTCTTCAAGAGTTAATAAAAAATAAATTAACAACAGTCCAAAGATTAGAATTATCTAGTGATTATATAACTGAAGGTCATGCTTTAAAAGGTGTTTTAAAAGCAGATATGGAAAATATTCGATCTACAATGGAAAAAATAGATTATAATACATTTGAAGATGTTGTTAATAATATTTTTACTGCTAAGAGAATCTACATAATAGGTCTTAGAAGTTCAATGGCATTAGCTGAATTTTTAGGGTTCTATTTAAATATAATTTTACAAAATGTAAAAACTGTTGGCTATGGTATTTCTGATATCTTTGAACAAATGATAAATGTTGGCGAAGGAGATTTAGTAATAGGTATTGGTTTCCCTCGTTATGCTAGTAGAACTATTGATGCTTTAGCATTTGCTCAAGATAGAGGTGCAAGAGTAGTAGCTGTAACAGATAGTTTCTTATCTCCATTAGCAACAAGATCTGATTATGCATTAATTGCTCAAAGCAATATGGCATCTTTTGTTGACTCTTTAGTAGCACCATTATCAGTAATAAATGCTTTAATAATAGCAGTTGGAATGAGAGAAAAAGAAAATATTTCTTCTACATTTAATAGCCTTGAAGAAATATGGCAAGAATACAATGTCTACTCCTATAATAATAGAAATTTCGGAGATGATTAAGATATTTTATTCATAAAAAGGAATTAACAAATGTTAATTCCTTTAGTTATTATAAATAAAAATTTAGGAGGATTTTAAATGGCAAAAGTCATTGTAATAGGCGCTGGCCCTGCTGGAATAATGGCAGCAATTACTGCATCTAAAAATCATGAAGTTATTCTTTTAGATGGAAATGATAAAGTTGGGAAAAAATTATTTATAACAGGTAAAGGTAGATGTAATGTTACAAATGCCAAAGATATAAGTGAATTTTTTGATTATATTTATGGAAATCCTCATTTCCTATATAGTTCACTTTACTCCTTTACAAATGAAGATACTATAAACTTCTTTGAAAACCAAGGAATCAAATTAAAAACAGAGCGTGGCGGAAGAATATTCCCATTGTCTGATAAATCATCTGATATTATAAAAGGCCTTTCTAATGGATTAAAGGAGAATAAAGTTCAAGTTAAACTTAACTCTAAAGTCACTAATATTTTATCTAAAAATGATAAAATATTAGGTGTTGAAATAAATAACTCTCAAAAAATAATGGGTGATCATTTTATTATAGCTACTGGTGGTGCTTCTTATCCACTTACAGGGTCTAAGGGTGATGGTTATGAGTTTGCAAAAAAACTTGGACATAGTATAGTTGATTTAAAGCCTTCATTGGTTCCTATTGAATTAAATGAAAAATGGCTGAAAGAATTAATGGGATTATCTCTTAAAAATATTTCATTAAGTATTTTAAAAAATAATAAGGTCTTATATAAAGAACAAGGTGAAATGCTATTCACAAGTTTTGGTATATCTGGTCCATTAGTCTTAAAAGGTTCAAGATTTATAAAGAATGATTCAAGTTATATTGCTTTACTTGATTTAAAGCCAGCATTAGAAACTAATGAGCTTGACAAAAGAATCCAAAAAGATTTTTTAAAGTACCAAAATAAAGAGTTTAAAAATTCTTTAAATGATTTATTACCTCAAAGAATAATTCCTTTAATAATTAAATTAAGTGGCATTCAAGAAGATAAAAAAGTAAATGTTATAACTAAGGAAGAAAGAAAAAAACTTGTACATATAATTAAAAATATAAAAATGAATATTAAAGGTTTAAGACCTATTGAAGAGGCAATAGTTACAGCTGGTGGAGTTAATACATTAGAAATTGATCCCTCTACTATGAAATCAAAAATGATTTCAAATTTATCATTTGCTGGTGAAGTTATAGATGTGGATGCATTCACTGGTGGTTATAATGTTCAAATAGCATTATCAACTGGCTATATTGCCGGAAGTAATATTTAATAATATTCTAAAGTGAAGTTTCGTTATTGGAAAGTATAAATAGTGCATTTTTATTATTATTAGAATAAGTTGTAACTTTCCTTTAACGATTGTTATATTTTAATTTTAATTATATAATTAATAAGAACATAAGATAGAGGTTTTATTTGAAAGGTGGAAAAATTATTATGAAAATATCTGTAGCAATAGATGGACCAGCTGGTGCGGGGAAAAGTACAATCGCTAAATTAGTAGGTAAAAAGTTTGATTTAATGTATATAAATACTGGAGCTATGTATAGAGCCGTAGCGTTATTAGCTAAAAGAAATGGTATTGATACTACTAATATCGATGCATTAATGACAATGATAGATAACATGGAAATGCATTTTGAAAATGATGATTTAATATTAGATGGTGTTAACATTCAAAATGAAATTACAATGCCAGAAATAAGCGAAATAGTTTCTAACTACGCTTCTATTCCAGAAGTAAGAAGTAAACTTGTTACTTTACAAAGAAAAATGTCTGAAAAATACAATGTAATTATGGATGGTAGAGATATTGGGACAGTAGTATTAAAAAATTCTAAATTTAAATTTTTCCTAACAGCATCACCAGAAGAAAGAGCAAGAAGAAGATATACAGAGCTTTTAAACAGAGGCTTAGATGTTAATTATGATAAACTTTTAGAAGATATAATAAAAAGAGATCATATTGATAGTACTCGTGCTGTTGATCCATTAAAAAAAGCTGATGATGCTATAGAAATCGATAGTTCTAATTATAATATCACTGAAGTTACTGAAATAATTTGTAATTTTATAGAAAATGCTTTACAATAGATTAGGAGATAACATTTAATTGATAATATAAATCTTTGATTTTATAATCAAAGTTACTCTTAAAGACAATGAACAAGTAGTTAGTTTCATTTAAAACTAAAGATATAGGAGAAAATTTATGAAAGTGTTATTAGCTGAAAATGCTGGTTTTTGTTTTGGAGTTAAACGAGCAGTAGATGAAGCAATAAAAACTCAAAAACAATTTAATAAAAAAATATATACATTGGGTCCATTAATACATAATGGTGATGTAGTAAAATACTTAGAAGAAAATAGTATATATGCAATAGACATAAATGACATAGATACTTTAACTAAAGGAGATGTTATCCTAATAAGATCTCATGGAGTATCAAAAAAAATATTTGATGATCTAAACGAAAAAGGGCTAATTGTTATTAATGCAACTTGTCCATTCGTAACAAATATTCAACAAAAGGTTAACAAATTCTCTAATGAAGGATATAAAATCGTTATTCTTGGTGATGAAAAACATCCTGAGGTTGTTGGTATTAATGGTTGGTGTAATAACGATGCCATAATTACTAATGATGGTAGCTTTAAAGAAAATCTTCCTAATAAAGTCTGTGTAGTTTCTCAAACTACAGAGAAAGAGGAAAATTGGAATAAAACAATAACTAATTTATCTAATGAATCAATTAAAGAATTAAAATCATTTAATACAATTTGTGCAGCTACAGAAGAAAGGCAAAAAAGTGTATATGATTTATCAAAAAATGTTGATTTAATGATTGTTATAGGTGGTAAACATAGTTCAAATACAACTAAACTATATCAAATAGCTAAATCAAACTGTGATAATACAATTCACATTGAAAATGCTAGTGAATTACCTGAAAATTTATTAGAAAATAAGAATATTAAAAGTATTGGTATAACAGCTGGAGCTTCAACTCCAGATTGGATTATAAAGGAAGTAGTCAAAATTATGGAGGGATTATAAAATGGAAGAACAATTATTATTAATGAATGAAATGGATAGAAGATTTAAAATTGGTGATGAAATTGAAGGAGAAATACTTTCAATAAAAGATGGTCAATTACAAATATCTTTAGTAGGATATAAGTCTGATGGAATAATTCCTTTTAAAGAATTAACATCTGAAGATAGACTTGATTCAGTATTAGAAACTTTAAAAGTTGGAGATACAATAAAAGCTAAAGTAATAAAATTAAAAAATGAAGATAACTATGTAGTTTTATCTAGATTAGAATATGAAAAAGAGGAAACATTATCTAAATTAGAAGATTTATTTAATAGTAAATCTGAATTTGATGTTATCATTAAAGAGGCTAAAGAAAAAGGATTAGTAGCATATTATAATGGTGTTAGAATATTCATTCCAGCATCTCAAATAGATATAAAATATGTAGAGAATAAAGAGGATTTAGTTGGAACTACTTTAAATGTTAGATTAATTGATTTTTCAAGAGATAATCTTTCAAAAATAGTTGCTTCAAGAAGAATAATATTAGAGGAAGCTAAAGCTCAAAAAGAACAATTAGCTTGGGATTCATTACATGAAGGTGATGTTGTAAAGGCTGAAATAAAAAGATTTACTAAGTTTGGTGCTTTTGCAGAAATTAATGGTATTGATGGTTTAATCCACTTATCTCAACTTTCATGGAAGCATGTTAATTCTTGTGAAGAAATATTAAAAATTGGTGAAATAGTTGATGTTAAGATTTTAAGCTTAGATAAAGAAGAAAAGAAATTATCTTTAAGTATAAAAGCTTTAACTCCAGAACCATGGAGCGTAGTAGATGACAAATATTCTGTTAACTCAGCTGTTTTAGGTAAAGTAGTTAGAATTAATGATTTTGGTGCTTTTGTAGAATTAGAACCTGGAATTGATGGATTAGTTCATATTTCTAAAATAAGCCACGATCATATTAAACATCCATCTGAAGTATTAAAAATAGATGAAGAAGTTAAATGCATAATTTTAAGTATTGATAAAGAAAATAAAAGAATTGCTTTAAGCATTAAAGATGCACAATAATTTTTAGCAATAAAAAAAAAGATTACACATATATATAAGTGTAATCTTTTTATCTATTAAGGGTTATGAGAAAATTAAAAATTAGGGGTTAAGTATGGTATTGTTAGAAAGGTTGTCTAGTAATAATTTTGAGAATTTTAAAACTTTGAATTTAGAGAGATTCAGTAAAGAAAACTACGATAAAAACTTTTTTGAATACTATGAAAATGAAAAATTTTTTTTAAAGATTTTTTTAAAAAAGTTTGTTAAACTATTTATCTATAATAAAAAAGTTATAGGTTATATATGGCATGAAGTTCCTGTAGAAATTCCAGTACGAGTATGGTCATTATATGTTAAGGAAGAATATTTAGATTTATTATCACCTAACATTCTTAATAGCTTTAATAATACTATTCTCTCTTATGAAACTTGTGATGATAAAACTAATAATGAAATGCTTTCAAAATTAGGCTTTAAAAAAGTAAAACCATCAATTTTGATGAGTATGAATTTAGAAAATTATAATAAAACACAACAAACAAACAATCTAATATCTTCATTAAAAAATAATAGAGATTTACTGAAAACAATAAATTTATTGTTTAATTCTAATATAAAGGAATTAAAAATTTCTATAGAAAAGGTTGTTTTAAAGAAAGATGAAGAGCTACGCTGTAAATTACAAAATTCTATTTTTTCTGCTTCCACTAGAATTCCTTTAGAAGTTGAGGATATAGAAAATGACATAGAACAAGATTATTACATTGAAGATTTATCACTTTTTATTAAAATTAATAATATAGCTATTGGATATGGACAAATTATTTATAATAGAGATATGTATACTGTTGTTAATTTTGGTATATTAAAAGAATTTAGAAATTATGGCTTTGGTAAAATTTTGTTAAATCATTTAATTGAAACAGCTAAGAATATGAATATTTATGATTTATATATAAGAGTTGAAGAAAGTAATTATAGTGCATTAAAATTATATAATTGGATAGGATTTACTCCTAAGTCTATAATTAATAGATGGGAAAGATAAAATCATAATTTATTATTTAAAGAATTTTTAAGTTATAGCTAAATTTATCCTTATTTTTTTAATTAAAATATCATTAAACAAAAAATACTAAGTGGTTTAGTATTTATTTTTTACAAAATCTTATGTTATAATACATTAAGATTGATTATATAAGTAACAATGGAGGAAATTTTTTTATGGTTAACGAAATAAATAATAACTTATTAAAATACTATATAGAAACTTGGGGTTGCCAAATGAATGAAGAGGATTCTGAAAAACTTTCAGGTATGCTTAAAAGAATTGGATATACAAGAACAGAAGATAAAAATGAAGCAGGAATAATTTTATTTAACACTTGTTGTGTTAGAGAAAATGCTGAAAATAAAGTATTTGGTAACTTAGGACAATTAAAAAAATTAAAAGAAAAAAATCCTGATTTAATTATTGGTATATGTGGTTGTATGATGCAACAAGAAGGTATGGCAGATAAAATATTAAAACAATTCCCTTATGTTAATATTATATTTGGAACTCACAATGCATATAAATTCCCTGAATACTTAAACAGAGTAAAAACAGAAGGTGTTCAAATAAAAGAAATATTCAATAAAGAAGAAGAAATTGTTGAGGGATTACCAATAGATAGACAAAGTGATGTAAAAGCCTTTGTAACTATTATGTACGGATGTAATAACTTCTGTACTTATTGTATAGTACCATTTGTAAGAGGTAGAGAAAGATCAAGAAAGCCTGAAGATATAATAAACGAAATAAAAGACTTAGTTTCAAAAGGATATAAAGAAGTTACTTTATTAGGTCAAAATGTTAACTCTTATGGAAAAGGCTTAGAAAATGAAGTTTCATTTGCAGAACTTTTAAGAATGATAAATGAAATTGATGGCTTAGAAAGAGTAAGGTTCATGACATCTCATCCAAAAGATTTAAATGAAGATGTTATTAAAGCAATTAAAGAATGTGGTAAGTTATGTGAACAAATTCACTTACCTGTACAAAGCGGATCTGATAGAATATTAAAGAAAATGAATAGACATTATACAAGAGAGTACTATATGTCTTTAGTAAATAAAATTAAACAAGAAATACCTGATGTTTCTATAACAACAGATATAATTGTTGGATTCCCTGGTGAAACTGAAGAAGACTTCTTAGATACTTTAAACTTAGTAAAAGAAGTACAATATGATTCAGCATTTACATTTATATATTCTAGAAGAAATAATACACCTGCTGATATGATGTTAAACCAAGTTTCTGAAGAGGATAAACACGATAGATTTAATAGACTAGTTGAGGCTGTAAATAATAGTGTTATATCTAAAAATAAGGCTTATGATGGTAAAGTTGTTGAAGTATTAGTTGAAGGTACTAGTAAAAATGATGAAACTAAACTTTCAGGTAGAACTAGAAATGGAAGATTAGTTAACTTCTCTGCAGAAGGAGTAAATATTGGAGACATAGTAAATGTTAAAATTACTAAAGCACAAAACTTCTCATTAGTTGGTGAAGCAATTAAATAGTTTTTTTAGGATAACTTCTATATAGAGGTTATCCTTTTTATATTAAGTCTTTCAATATTTTTATAATTAAATTTATCTATAAAAATCAAAAATATTGACTTAAATAAAAGTTCCCCAAATTACAAAAATTACTTTCGTTTTTATTACTTTCTATTAATTTAGAAATGTTGTATAATTGTTGATAAACGGCTAAGATATTGAATTTAGCTATAAACTATAACCGAGGTGATTAACATGGGATTAACCCCGATGATGAGACAATATATGGAAATAAAGGATAAGTATCAAGACTGTATCCTTTTTTATAGATTAGGTGATTTTTATGAAATGTTCTTTGAAGATGCAAAAACTGCATCTAAAGAGCTAGAATTAGTTTTAACAGGAAGAGAGTGTGGACTAGAAGAAAGAGCACCTATGTGTGGTATCCCTTTCCATGCAGCTTCAAACTATATTTCTAGACTAGTAGCTAAAGGATATAAAGTTGGTATATGTGAGCAAATAGAAGATCCAGCACAAGCTAAAGGAATTGTTAAGAGAGACGTAATAAAAGTTATTACACCTGGAACATTCTCAGAAGCAAATGGAGAAGAGGAATATAAAAATACATATATAATGGCTATATACAGTCAAGATGGATATTATGGAATTGCATCATCAGATATTTCTACTGGTGAATTCAAAACTACTTTCTTTAAAGAATTAAAAACAACTCTTTTAGATGAAGTTTCTAAGATTTCACCTAAAGAAGTAATTGTTGATATAAACTTTGACGAAGAGTTAATAAATGAAATTCATAATATAAGCAATGCATTAATAACAAAGAAAGATATACTTCACTTTAACTGTACTGATGAGGAACTTATAAATCAATTTAGTGAAGTAGAAGTTGCTGGATTAGACTTAAGAAGTAAAATAGCCTCTTCTGTATTATTAAAATATATATTGGATACTCAAAAGATGAGCCTTTCTAATATAAATATTCTTGAAACTTACGATATAGTTAATTATATGACTATAGATAGTAGTTCTAGAAGAAACTTAGAATTAACAGAAAATCTTAAAGAAAAATCAAAAAAAGGTAGTTTAATATGGGTTTTAGATAAAACCTCTACTACAATGGGTGGAAGAGCATTAAGAAAATGGATAGAAGAACCACTAATTAATATAAATGAAATTAATAATAGACTAAATTCTGTAGATGAATTATTTAATAATATTTACTTTACAGAAGAATTACGTGAAGCTTTAAGAGATATTTATGATATCGAAAGAATAGTAGGTAAAATTTCTAATAAAAATGTAAATGCAAAAGATTTGGTATCTTTAAATATATCACTAAAAAAATTACCTGAAATAAAAGAAAGACTGTCTGTATGTAAAGCAGATCTATTAAATAAATGGTATAAAAACTTAGATGTGTTAGAAGATATAAGTACATTACTTTCAAAGGCTTTATTAGAGGATCCTGCCACTTCTATTAAAGAAGGTAATATAATAAAGCCTGGTTACTCTGATAAAGTAGATGAGTTAAGAGAGGCAAAATTAAACGGTAAACAATGGATAGCTTCATTAGAAAGTAAAGAAAGAGAGTTTACTGGAATTAAATCATTAAAAATAGGATATAATAAAGTTTTTGGATATTATATAGAAATCTCTAAGGCTAATTATAACCTAATACCAGAAGGGAGATATATAAGAAAACAAACTTTAGCAAATGCTGAGCGTTATATTACTGAAGAACTTAAAGTAGTTGAGGAAAAAATTCTTGGTGCTGACGAACACCTAATGGCTCTTGAATATGAACTATTTGTAGAGTTAAGAGATAAGGTAGAAGCTCAAATTCCTAGATTAAAAAATAGCGCTAATATAATATCATCTTTAGATGCTCTTACTACTTTAGCTAAAGTTGCTGTTGATAATGATTATATTAGACCTAATATAAATAATGAAGGAATAATAGAAATAGAAGACGGTAGACATCCTGTAGTAGAAAAGGTAATAGGTAACGGAGAGTTTGTATCTAATAATACATGTATTAATAAACATGATAACAGATTACTTTTAATAACAGGACCTAATATGGCTGGTAAATCAACTTATATGAGACAGGTTGCATTGATTACTCTTATGGCTCAAATAGGTTCATTTGTACCTGCTAAAAGGGCTAATATATCTGTTTGTGATAAAATATTTACAAGAATAGGTGCATCAGATGATTTAGCTGGTGGTAAATCAACATTCATGGTAGAAATGTGGGAAGTATCTAATATATTAAAAAATGCTACTCCTAATAGTTTAGTATTATTAGATGAAGTAGGAAGAGGAACATCAACTTATGATGGATTAAGTATTGCCTGGTCTGTTATAGAGTATATCTCTAAAAATAATAACTTAAAGTGTAAAACACTATTTGCTACTCACTATCATGAACTAACTAAACTAGAAGGAATAATTGAGGGTGTTAAAAACTATTCAGTTGCTGTTAAAGAAACTGATGAGCAAGTTATCTTCTTAAGAAAGATAGTTGAAGGTGGCGCAGATCAATCTTATGGTATTGAGGTTGCTAAACTTGCTGGATTACCTTTAGAAGTAATTGATAGAGCAAAACATATATTAGCTAAATTAGAAAATGAAAAATCAATAGAAATAGATAAACTATTTAATAATTATAAAGAAAAAGAAACCTCAATAAAATGTGAAAATATTAATGAAAAGGAAGTAGCTATAGAAAAAGAGGAAATTATTATAGAAACTCCTATAGAAGAAAAGCCTAAAGATGAAATAAAAAAAGGTAATGAAACTACTATAGCTAAAGAAAGTAATGAAGTATTACAAATAGACTTCACTATGCTTGAAAAGGAATCTTTATTATCAGAAATTGCAAATATAGAGGTTATGACTATGACACCTTTAGATGCAATGAATACTTTATTTAAAATCGTTCAGGATGCTAAAAAATTAAAATAGGAGGTGCTCTATGAAAAGAATTAACCTATTAGATGAACATACTTCTAATAAGATAGCTGCAGGGGAAGTTGTAGAGCGACCTTCCTCTGTAGTTAAAGAACTTGTAGAAAATTCTATAGATGCTGGTTCTAAGAATATAACTATTGAAATAGAAGAGGGTGGAATAGCACTTATAAGAGTTATTGATGATGGCTCTGGAGTTCATAACTTAGATATAGAAAAAGCCTTCTTACCACATGCTACATCTAAAATCAAAACTGTTGAAGATATATACTCTATAAACACTTTAGGTTTTAGGGGAGAAGCTTTACCTTCTATTGCTTCTGTATCTAAGTTAACCTTTAGAAGTAAGCCCTCTGAATGCGACTTTGGTAAAGAAATAGTTTTAGAAGCTGGTGAAAAATTATCATTAACTGATATAGGGATGAATAATGGATCTGTAATGGAAGTTAAAGATTTATTTTTCAATGTTCCTGCTAGAAGAAAGTTCTTAAAATCTACTTCAAGAGAAGGTAGTTTAATAAATGATATTATTTTAAGAATAGCTTTATCTAATCCTCATATATCTTTTAAACTATTTAATAACGGCAAAAAGACATTACATACATATGGAGATGGTAAGTTAAACAATGTTATAAGAACTATTTATGGCAAAAATATCTCTGATCATGTATTACCCTTTGACTATGAAGATGAAACTTTAAAAGTTCATGGTTATATAGGCAAAGAAATAATTGCTAGAGGCTCTAGAAATAACGAAAGTATATTTGTTAATAATAGATATATAAAAAATAAAACAATTGTGGCAGCCGTTGAAAATGCATTTAAATCATTCTCAACAGTTAATAAATTCCCATTCTTTGTACTTTTTATAGATTTATCACCAGATTCCATAGATGTTAACATACATCCTACAAAAGCAGAAATAAAGTTTAAAGACGAAAGGGTTATTTACAAAAGGGTATTTGATGCAGTTCATAATGCTTTAAAAGAAGATATATTTAATTCATTTGCAGTAGAAGATAAATTTGTAAATGAAGAAATTGTTGAGGAGATTAAATTAGATTTAGATACAGCATCTAAAAGTAGCAATATAGATGAACCAATTATTTCTAATAAAGTTGAACCTTCTATAAAGGATATATATAATAATGTAACTATACATGATGTTGCTAAAGAAGAGGATTTGTATAATAAATTGAAAGAATTAAATAGAAATAAAGCTATTAATTCTTATAATGATAATGTAAATATTAATTCTGAATCATTAAATAATACAACTATAAATGAAAATATTAATAATAGTGAGTATTATGCTACAAATGATTTTACCTCTTCACAAGCTAATTTACCTACGGTAGAAAAGTCTAATAATTTTAATTCATCTACAGCTTCTGTAGAAATAAAAAAAGAAATATCAACAGAAAAAGAAGTAAATAAGGCCAAATTTCCGGATTTACGGGTTATTGGACAATTTAGTAAAACTTATATATTAGCTGAGTATTTAGATACACTTTATATAATAGATCAACATGCTGCTCATGAAAAAATATTATATGAAAAATATGTAAAAGATATAGAAAGCAAGGAAATTATAGTACAACAGTTACTAATTCCTTGCATAATAGATTTATCTTTAGATGACTATGAATGTTATAAGGAAAATACAGAAGTATTTACTAATTCAGGGTTTGTTATAGAAGAGTTTGGCGGTAATACAATTGCTTTAAAAGAAGTGCCTTACTTTTTAGGAAAACTTGATGCTAAAAACTTCTTATTAAGTATAATCGATAACTTGAAAAACTTAGGTAGTGGTAAAACAGTAGAAGTTAAGCTAAATAAAATTGCTACTATGGCATGTAAGGCTGCAGTTAAAGCAAATGATTATTTAACACAAATAGAAATGGAGAAACTTATTTCTGATTTAAGATATATAGATAATCCATTTAACTGTCCACACGGAAGACCTATAATAATCAAGTTTACAGAATATGAATTAGATAAAAAGTTTAGAAGGATAGTATAGAAAGGTTTACAATATGAAAAATAAAATATTAGTTTTAGCTGGTCCAACAGCAGTAGGGAAGACAGCTTTATCTATAGAATTAGCTAAGAAATTAAATGGAGAAATAGTGTCAACAGACTCTATGCAAATATATAAATACATGGATATCGGTTCAGCAAAAATAACTCCTTCTGAAATGGATGGTATAAAACATCATATGCTAGATGTAACAACACCAGATAAACCATTCTCAGTTGTAGATTTTAAAACCTTAGCAGAGCCAATAATTGATAATTTACTAACAGAAAATAAGCTCCCTATTTTAACTGGAGGTACAGGACTTTATATAAATGCATTAACTTGCAATATGAACTTCACTGATGCACCAAGTGATGAAGAATATAGAAAAGAATTAGAAGAACTTGCAATAGCTAATGGAGATAGTTACATTCATGAAATGCTAAAAGAAATTGATCCTATAAGCTATAACTCAATTCATCCTAATAACAGGAAGAGGGTAATAAGAGCATTAGAAGTATATAAAGTAACTAATAAGCCATTTAGTTCATTTAATGCCGGTGAAGACTTCTATAAAAGCAAATACGACGTTCATTACTATGTTTTAGATATGAATAGAGAAAAGCTTTATAAGAGGATAAATAGAAGAGTAGATATAATGTTTGAAAATGGCCTTCTAGAAGAATGTATTAAATTAAAGGAAAATGGGTATAATTCATCTATGCAGGCAATGCAGGGAATAGGATATAAAGAGGTGCTTTTATACCTTGAAAATTCTATAACCTTAGAAGAGGCTATAGAAATGATTAAACAAGGTTCTAGGAACTATGCTAAACGTCAATTAACTTGGTTTAGAAAGGATCCAAGAGCTAAATTCTTAAATAAAGATCTATTATCTGATGATGAAATACTTCAAATAATAATAGATGATTTAAACAATTAATAAGTTTATAATTATATAAAAATAAATGTTTAGCCATGGAGGTGGTTATTATGAATAAACAAAGTAATAATATTCAAGATATTTTCTTAAATAACGCAAGAAAAAGTAAAACATTAGTATCTATTTATTTAGTTAACGGTTTTCAACTAAGAGGATTAGTTAAAGGATTCGATAACTTTACTGTTATTTTAGATTGCGAAGGAAAGCAAATGCTAGTATATAAGCATTCAATTACAACAATAACCCCATCAAAACCTCTACCTTTTTTAGATAATGAAAACTTATAGGAACTGCACATAGCAGTTCCTTTTCTCTAATTATATTAATTTTATAACTTTTAAATAAAAAAAACTTTATATTTTATATATTATTATATAT
>ERZ791879.98-NODE-98-length-103920-cov-9.056583_pt1 | contig 103920 bp, 96 predicted proteins | sample MGYA00510162_ERZ791879 | MGnify/ENA primary metagenome ERZ791879 (study PRJEB30046, sample SAMN00792113) | human gut metagenome | study: EMG produced TPA metagenomics assembly of the A metagenome-wide association study of gut microbiota in type 2... | reverse complement strand
ATAATAGAAAAACCCTCTGTTTTTAAACAGGGGGTTTTTCAACAAACTGAAAAAAATGAACTGCTACTTTTAGCAGTTCATTTTTTTATATTACCCTATATATTTTTATGTATTCTCTCCATATAGAATGTAATAATCATAGTCATTGCATAATCATAAATTAGGAAAATTGGCTGTGCTACTATCCATAATATTATAGTTGCAATAGTTCTAGCTGAAGTATCAAAAAATCTAGACATTAATACTTCTAATCCTGCTATTATATTTATTCCTAAAACATTCTGCATTATTATAAAACCAATTATAAATGCTATATTGAAGAATACAACTTTAAGAACTATTTCTAGCTTCTCTTTTCTTATCCTCTCTATAAAGTATTTAATTATTCCATATACCCCAAAGAATACAAAATATAAAAATGATATATTAATTGGAACTAAGAAAAAAGCAATTAAACTAGATGATATATATACAAAAATAGATGTCTGAATATTACTTCTTATAATGCACACCGGTATTAAAGCTGATGCAATTGTTAATATTGCTAATGTACTTATTGGTAATATTGATGTTGCATACAATACTATAGTCGTTAATGCAACTAAAATCCCACCAAGAGCTATATCCTTAGCCTTCATAAAACTCCCCCTATTAACAGCAACCTATAAGATCTCCACCAAAACATTCACATAATGAGTCTAAACACCATAAATTCATACAACAATCACAAGTATCCATATTTCCATTTGAAGTTCTATATGTTTGACTATAACCTCTACCTCTTGATTGTAATTGGCTTAATGCTTGCCTATACTCAAAATTATTAGGATCCATAGTACATGCCCTTTGTATATTATTATAAGCTGATTCAAACCAACCCTTTGCCATCATAACATTTCCATATAAATAATACCATTCTGCATCTCTTTGCTTTATAGCATTAAGCTTTGATTCTGCTACAGATATACTTCTCATTTGAATAAGACTTCTTATCTCTGCATAAATAGCTGTATTACTACTATATGAATTAGATCCTGTATTATAACTTGCATTATATCCATTTGATGAAGAATTATAATTTGTATTTCCTCCACCATTTTTTAGCATATCATATGCCTTATTTACCTCAGCTAGTTTCTCTTGCGCCAAATCCTTTAGTGGATTATCTACATATTGATCAGGATGATATTGTTTTACTAGTTTTCTATAAGCTGATTTTATTTCTTCTTGAGAAGCTCCTGGCTTCACTCCTAATACCTCATACGGATTCATTTTAAACACTCTCCTTATCATCTGCTACCATTATAATTCATAAACCTTAAATATATCTTAATGTTTATTTTTCTTATCCTTGCAGTTACAATTATTAATTATTTTTTCGTATTTATCCATCATACCAAGACTAATTATATTTTCTAATATAGCTTTGTTCCTCTTTAAAGGTAATTTATCTAAAGCATATTTACAATTATATCCGCAATTTAAAATAGTAAATTCCATTCTTGGTTTAATTTCTTCTAATAATTCTTCATAACCTTTATTATCTTTATTATATAAATAATTTATTGGATTAAACTTATTTTTCTCTATATCTTCCTTTAAATCATCTAATGCATCTATTAAATATATCCATTTCCCAAGAGCATATCCTAAATCATAAAGTTCATATCTAAGCTCATCACAATCATCATCAACCTTTTCAGGATATAATTCTAAAATTTTAGCTACTATTAAACTAAAAGGATGCGAAATTTCATCTATTGATGAAAATTCTTTATTTTTCTCTAAATTAGATAGCATATTTAAGTTTTCTTCTATTATATCATTAATCATAGTAACATTTCTGTTAAATTTTCGTTTATATGGAGCTAAAGCAGCACTTTCAAATTTACTTTTTAAACTCTTATCATCATTTACATCATCAATTAACTTATAATATACTAATGACACATTCATAGCTGCTGTATATTCTAATGCTTTATTATTTATAATCATAGGCTTATTCTTTAATGGATGAGCCATACACTTTTTAAATTCAATATTAGGCTCTTCATTATGTAAGGCATCTAAAAGTAAACCTAAAAAAGCCATATCATAATTTAAAGCTAATCTTGGAATATTTCCAAAATTATCTTTAATATGCATACATACACCACAATAATATCCCCTAAACATTTCATATTCTCTTATTTTAAGTTCAGGTTTAAGTGGAGTCACATAACCAAACAAATAATCACTCCTTTATATTTCTTATTTTTACATAAATTTAGTATAGTTTATTTACTAATATTAATCAATTTCTACTAATTTAAATTTTATTTATTATCTATCTATAAAATAAGAAATAGCCCCTTAAGGCATTACCTTAAAGAGCTATTTCTTATTTTAAAAGCTTCCCCCGCCACCACCGTGAGTATTTCCACTACTTGATCTGTGAGTAGAACTTCCGCTACCACCACTAGAATTATTTCTTTCAATTTTTGTTCTAGTAGTAAATGTATTTACAAAAGTATCTCTTCTTTTAGTAAATACTATAGAACTATTATCCACATAATTTACACTTGATACTGACTTTGAATTTTTATATGAATTCACTACAACTATACATGTTACTCCAGCCACTACAGCTGCAACTCCTAAGGCAATTAATACAATCTTTAATGTATTTTCTTCCTCACTGTATGTATATTGCCCTTCTGGTATCCCACTATCAATGTAATATTGTATATCCGTTAAAAATAAAGTACATGCATCAAAGTAATCTTCATTACTCAAATATTTACTTATATCACTAATAATAGAGTCTATTCTATTGTCAGTAAAATATTCTATTGCATCTCCACTAGTAAAAATCCATATTTTTCTATCATTCATATCTATTAATAATAATATTCCACTCTTATTATCTCCTAATCCATAACCATTATAATCATAATAATCATCTGCATAGTCCCTAGTGTTTTTTCCTTGTAAATCATTTGCTGTAACTATAACTGCATCAATATTATAGCTTTCTCTAAACTTTTCAATATCCTCTATCAACTTATCTCTTTCATCTTGGGATAAAAGTTTAGCCTCATCAACTACTGGATTTACATTAGCTTTAACTATAAAACTAAATGATAGTATAAAAATTAATACACTAATACAAGGTATAAACTTTTTCTTTAAATTCTTCATATAGTCATACCTCCTATGAATACTAATAAAAATACTATTATAAAAACAAGTAAAAATAATATAAATATTTTTACTTTAGATACAGGTAAAGCACCAAAAACTTTCCCTGTTTGTCCATTCATAGCAAAAATATAATTTTTACCTCCTAAACTATATGTCATCATCCATACAGGCATTAATGCATAATTACAAGAAGTTTTATTAAAATTCTCATGTGTCCCTACAACATCAACAATTGAATATCCATTTATTGAATTTCTTAATATATCATTAGTTCCTAACCTTATTTTACTTTCTATTAAAGGTAAAACTTGATCTTTTGTTTTATCATATTTCTCTGAAAAGAAGCCTGGTAAATATGCAATAGAAAATTCCTTAAACTCTCTAGAATCATATGGCTCTATACTTTCCATAATTTTATCATCCATTTTACTTGATGCATTGCTAGGTACATTTTTAAATGTTAGATTTGCTTCTCTATAAATATTATATATATCTGTTTTAGTATATTTATAATCTCCACTAACCCATGTTTTAATTTTTTTTCCTCTTGCACTCATTTGCCCGGTTACATTGGAATCAACTATCCAAAAAGGAATGTAAATTCCTGTTATCTTTTCTAATTGTTTAGAAGAGGAAAACTCACTAGGTAAAAACCACTTCTTTTTGCTCCAATTTATAAAGTTCTCAATGGCCTTATCTTTATCTATTTTAAACGGAATAACTTTAGATGGCTTAAATTCTCCATTAAACTTATCACTTAAGACTACAGGTCCATGACAGTAGCAACAAAATGTAGCTGTAGTAGTATTATCTGCTACTATCTCAGCTCCACATCTTGGACAGGAATAAACTCTTGTTTTTTCTCCTATATTATCCCACTCTTTATTATAATTCTGTTCTAAATTCTCTTTGTTTATATGTTGATTATCTAAACCATTTAATCTTTCTATCTCATCAACTGTAAATTCACTTAGACAAAAATCACATTTTCCTTTTTGTAACTCTGGATTAAACTTAATCTCAGCTCCACAATTAGGACACTTATATACAATAACAGCCATCTCTTTCCCCCTAATTTAATAATTTTTTATCTATAAAATTATACCATATTTTTTTACATTTTATTCAAAATACTAATTCTAATTTATCTTTTAAAAATTAACTTTCTTAGAACAGCATCTTAAAATTTGTCTATATATTTTCACTAAAATTTTAATTTACTCTATTATAATATTAAAGGTTATATATCCATATTTATACTTTTTATTTTTCTTGACTTTTATTTATCAATATGCTTTAACCTCTTTTATTTAATATATTACAAGGGTTTTTCCATTATTAACTATTTATTTTTTGGAATTTTAATCCTTGTTATATTCTTCCTTAGTAATTTGACAGTATTTTTGATATATAGTATAAACTACTTGCAGGCCGAAGGAATTAAAATCAAAATCTTGGAGGTGTATTTTCTGTTTAAGAAAATTTTTGTTTTAACAACTTCACTTGCACTATCAATGTTCGGTATAAATGAATTTTGTGCACATGCAAGTGTTTTAAATAATGAAAATAAAAAAGTTATTAATGTTAGTTATTTAGAAAAACATGATGATAATAATGATATAAACTCAACTAATGTTTCGAATAATAAAGGCAATGCTGTTCTAATTAAATCTGATAACGATATAATTATTAGTGACATTCCTACTAGTAGCAATGTAAATATTGCATTTACTTCTACAGTTGATAACATTATGAATGATGTTTCTATCTATAATAAAAAAGTAGAAGAACAAAAAGTTAATGAAGCTGAAACTAAAGCTGATGCTGAAGCTAATGCTAAAACTGAAACTAAAACTCAAGAAGCCAGTACTTCATATAAAGCTACCTATACAATGGAAGCTACTGCATATACTGGAGATACTACTACTGCCACTGGTGTTACCCCTGTTCGTAACCCAAATGGACTTAGTACTATTGCTGTAGACCCATCAATAATTCCTTTAGGTTCAAAAGTTTATATTCCAGGCTATGGTGAAGCCGTTGCTGCAGATACTGGTGGAGCTATTAAAGGTCATAGAATTGATTTATTTTTAAATTCTGAAAATGAATGTATTAACTGGGGAAGACAAAATGTTACCCTATATATCCTAGCTTATCCTGGAGAATGGTAAAATTAATAAGTAATATTTTATTCCCTATTGTTCATACTAATTAAAGTAATCTTTTTTATACTTTAATTAGGAGGGGTTATCTTGTTAATACCAAAATTTATTTTTTGTATACATAAATACAATTCTGAAATAATAAGAAATATTTGTTTCAAAGGTGGCTATTACGAAAAGCTAACTTGTAAAAAATGTGGTAAAGTTAAAAATCTATATTGGTAAAATAACTTTATTGTATAACATAAAAAGGAGTATCTTAATTTCAGGATACTCCTTTTTAATTAAATTATTTTATTAATTCTTCATATGTTGCTTGTGCATCTGAAGCTACTTCACTGTTTAATATAAATAATGAAACTAAATTTCCATCAACCTTAACTTCTGCACTTTCTGCAATTTCCTTTTCTTCTGGATAAAAAGCATTTCCTACTTTATCTTGTAAAACCTGCTCTACTGAAGCTTTTACAGCATCAACTTTACCATCTTTAGCCTTAACAACCATAATAAATCCAGGCCCTGGTGAAATTTGAGTTTCTAATATTCCATAATCTTCTACATCATCTAAATTTAAATGATATATTTCTGATGCCATAGTATCATCAATTTCAGCTGCAGCTCTTACATATTCTTTTTCATTTAACTTTTCTACTACATCTTTTGCTGATACTGAAGCTGTTTGTTGCTGGCTTTGCTCAGTTGATGATGAATTTCCAGTATTCTTATTTCCACATCCAGTTAAAGTCGCTCCAACCATAATTGCTATTAATGTACTTACTAATATCTTTTTCATTCTTATAACCTCACTTTATTCTTTTGTTATATCACTTATCTTATCATTCTATTAGACTATTCACTTATTTAAATTGTTCCCAAAACTTTTAAAATTTTTTCTTTTATTTATTTCCAAATATTTACATTTATGATTATTTTCATTATACTTATATTAAGAAACACCTTCTACACTTAAATTGAAGTAAAAGTTTTATTAATATAATTACCAATCGGATAATTAAATTCAAATAAATCATAGATTTATAGTGTTAATTAAACTTTAAAGTTTCTCTTTTATGAAATGAGGTGATTTATATAGACCATAATAATTTTGACTTAAACGCAAGACGAAAATTACTTCATGAACGAAAAAGACAAAGACAAAAAAGATTTAGGATTATAATTTTATCAATTCCACTACTGATTCTATCAATAACCATAACAGTTATTATGTTAAATAGAAATAATACAGTTGCAACATTTAATTTAGCTATTCCTAAAGTCGAAGAAAAAGAAATTTATACTGTTTGCCTAGACCCAGGCCATGGTGATTGGGATTATGGTGCAATCAGTCCAAATGGTACAGCAGAAAAAGATATCACACTTGCTATTTCCTTAAAGCTAGGAAAACTATTAGAAGAAGATGGTAGCTTTAAGGTTATTTATACTCGTGCAACAGATACTATGGATTGGATAGAAACCTCTAATGATAGTCTAAAAGAAAGAATTAAAATCTCTAAACTATGTAATGCTGATATATTTGTTTCTATTCATTGTAACTACAGCTCTGATTCTAATGATGTTTCAGGGGTTGAAACTTGGTATAACCCTTCTAATGATAGTAGTTTAAATTTAGCAAAATATTTACAACAAGCTCTAATAGACTTAGATTATACTACTAATAGGGGGTTAAAATCCTATGTTCCCGGTGAAGAACTTGCAGTTTTAGAATTGAATACTTCAACATCAGCATTAATTGAATTAGGTTTCCTAACAAACTCTTCTGATGAGAAATATCTTACTTCAGACCTTGGACAATCCAACTGTGCCAATGCACTTTATAACGCAATTGTTGAATATAGAGCTGACACCAATGAATAAAATAAAAAGCCACAATATATATAATTATATATTGTGACCTTTTATTACTTCTATAAATTCTGTATCTTGCTTATTTTTCCCTTCAAAAATGCTACTCCTATAATTACACTTATAACACCTAATAATCCTATTGCTTGAGAATCAATGACTTCACCAGTTTTAGGTAATTTCCCTAATTGATCATTTTTTATTTCATTCCCCTTATCATTTTCCTCTACTTTAATAATAATCTCATCTTTATTATTCTCATTAGTTATATTAGAATTACTTTCAATGTCCTCATCATCAGGATTTATACTTTCACTTTCATTAATAACTTCCTCTAAAAGATTATATTTTTCTTTTAATAAAGCAATAATTGAATTAACTTCCTCTTCTGTTGCATCTTCATCATTTATTAATTCATTAGCTATAGCTAATACCTTCTTATATTCATTAAAACTTTCTTCTGTATATTTATTTTTATCAATATCCTTATACTCTTCAACTAATAACAAAAGTTCTGTCTTATCCACTTTTTTTATTAATGAGTTAATAGCATTATTTATAGATATCACAGCCTCATCTATTTTTTCTTGAGTTACTTCTGCGCTTACCATTAATTTTTTAGCCTCATTAATATTATTAGTTAGTTCATTCCATGATTTAGGTGTATATTCTTTTTCATCTATTAAATCTAGATTATTTATTACATCTTCTAATTCATCATAATTTATGTTAGTAATATAATTTAACTCTATACTATCTATTACTGTCCAACAACCCGATTTTCCATCAAAATCAAATCCAATTTCAACATCTTCACTATTTATCCAAACTGGAATTGAAATTTTCTGCCATACATTATTAGTATGTCCTATTTTAAATTCTGTTACCTTTTCTCCCTGTCTTATATACATAAAGTCTGAATTATAATCTCCACCGCTGTATACCCAAGCACTTAATTCATATTTACCACAATTTAAATCCTTCACCTTTTGATTAATGTTTACATTAAATTCTTTATCACTCCATACTGATAGTGCATATTTTCCTGATGGTGCATCATTGCCAAACCAAGTTCTATCTTGTGCTTGTACTGCATTAATATCCCCTTCCACATTCCACCCTTCAAGTGTTCCTATTTCAAAATCCCAATTCTCTAATACTATTCTCTCTGACATTCTTAAGATAACTTCTTTATTTAAAGAAGGCTTTACTTCTACATTGCTTAATTTAGCAGCTCCATAACCTTCTGCTTCACATAATATAACATAGTTTTTATTATCCAGAACATCTTTGATCTCAAAAATTCCATTTTCATCACTTGTTGTAACAAATTTTTCTTCTTCTTTTAGACTTATTGTAACTTTAGCACCAGAAACCTTATTATTGTTATTATCAACAACAATCCCAGTAATGCTTCCTAATGCTTTTTCTAATTCAAAATTAACCTCTTCAGTAGTACTTCCCTTATTTACTTTAATATTAGAAACAGACATTTCTAAATAGCCTTCTTTAGTTGCTGTAACATTATATCTATCTCCAATTTCTATATATTCTATTTTATATTTACCATTTTCATCAGTTACTGCCTTATACTCTTTATTATCATTTCCTACAGCTGTTATAGTAACACCTGATACTATATTTCCTTCATTATCTTTTACAACTCCCGATATTGCCCCTGAATTAATTATTAATTTAAAATCTATTCCATTAGTATATTCCTCAAGGCTTACCTTAATATTATCAGCATAAGTACTTTCATAACCTTGCCTTTTTACATTAATCTTATAATTATCACCAGCCGGTAAATCTCCTAAAATATAAGTTCCATCAGCTTTTGATATAGTACTAAATTTCTTTTCTCCTATAACTGAATAAACTTCTGCTCCTTCTATTGGATTATTATTTTCATCAGTTATCTTTCCTTGTACACTTCCACTGCCTAAAACTATTTCAATCTTCGATACTTCACCTTGAACTACATCAAATATTTTAGTTGAACTACTATATCCATCTTTACTTACAGTAATTGAATTATTATAAGAAGCTTCAACTTCATTCATAAAGAATCTTCCGTATTTATCCGTAGTCTTTACATACTTCTCATTATTTATGTTTAAAACAACCTCTGCTCCAACTATCTTATTCCCATTTTCGCCAGTAACAATTCCAGAAATAATTCCTTTGGTTGTTCCTTCAGTATTATCTCTAAAAGAGTTTAATGAAGGTAAAGCTTTACCATCAAAATCAAACAATGTTGTATTAGATACTACGTTATCTCCTGCTTTATCTTCACTTCCATCTTCAGCTCCTCCCCTTTCCATAGCCCATCCTACTCCATCATAAGCTATCATAACAGGATCCCAATATAAATCTCCTATTATACAATTATTTTCTGCATTTCTTATTCCATTAAATAACTCATCTAAAAATTCTTTTTGCCCTTGTGGAGATGATTCATGACTTTCATTTCCATTATCACTTAATTGTCCTGGCCATCCATTTGGCTTAGTTGGATTCCAGTTATATCCCGTTTCCATAATTAATATTTTCTTATTATATTTTTGTGATAATTCATTAAACCACGGAATTATATCTTCTACATTCTTTTTAGTCCAAAATGGATAATATGAAGCACCTATAATATCATAATTAACATTATTCTCAATACAGCCATCTAAAAATGTAGTATATCTGTTATCCTCACCTGCTTCATCCAAATGAAGCACTACTTTGGTATTAGTTGAAATTTCTTTTACTGCTCTATATCCAGCATTTAAAAATCTTGCTAGCTGTTCAAAATTTGATACTCTTCCATATGGATATAATATTCCATACTGCATTTCATTTCCTAAAGAAATATATTCTGGGGTAGTACCTTGATCTACAAGTTTTTGCATTACCTCTTTAGTATACTCATATACCAATTCTTCTAATTTATCAACAGCAGCATCATTTTCTAATCCCTCTATTTCCTTTCTCCAAGAAGATGGAATTTCTTGTGTTGCACCATTTGGCCACCAATCACTATAATTTAATGTAACTTCTATTTCCATTCCAACTTCTTTTGCTCTTCTTGCACTTTTTAATAAATCTTCTGTATTTTGATATCCGTCTGGTAAATAGTAATTAGGATTTGTTACAGAACCATGCTCTCTACCTGTATCATTATGTGTTCTTAATCTTGCAAAATTAAATCCACTTTCAGCTAATATATGAAATACATCTCTTTCTTCTCCCTCACTATCATAGAATCTTCCACCTAGGTCTTCTATATAGTTAACCATGGTTAAGTCTCCACCTTTTAAAAACTTATATTCTTCATCAGTTTTGACTAAAGAAATACAATCATAATTTGACCATGTTCCTGCTCTTCCCTTTGAATAAAATCCTATAGTTACTGAATTATTAGTTACCTCAAAATTTAATACAACCTTAGTAAATTCATTTGTTATAGGTATACTTGTTCTAGCTCCTGTTCCCCCAAAATCATTAGCATAAAGATAATGTGCTTCTTGATTTCCTCCACTGGCAGCATAAGCTTCTACTCTATAATATCCATTTTCTATTCCAGTAATAGTCTGCTCTGTCCATACTTCATAATCAGTATCATTCCAATAACCTAAACTATATGAATCATCATATCCCCAATTATCCTTACCTGTAGCTGCATTAACATCACCCTTTACATTCCAACCATCTAACCAGTTCTTAAAACTACTATTAATTATCTTATTATCCTCAGCCATGGTAGGAGTAGTTATTAAAGATGTAGTATATATTGCAGTTACAATAATGCCAAAAACCTTTTTTATTATTCTCTTAACCAAAATCTAATATCCCCCTTATATTCGTTATACGTTTTCACAATCATATTTATATTAGCATTATTATTTGTTATTAAAATAAGTAAAATCATTAGATTATAGTAATTTAATTAGTAATTTATTTTTAATAAAAAAAATCTAAATAACAGTAATACACTACTATTATTTAGATTCTTTTAAATTATTATTTTATTGTTAATGTATATGCACTATTAAACTTTTGACCTACTTCTAACTTTTCTATTCCAGCTTTATCTTTTAATTCTCCATCAAAATCCTCAAAGTCAGCATGTCCATACCATGGTTCTATACATACAAAAGGTGCTCCTGTTGCTTTTGTCCATAATCCCATATAAGGAAATCCAGTAAAGTCCATAGTTAACACTTTATCATGATTAACAGATTTTAAACTTATTTTATTAGATTTTAAGCTATCAAAAACTAAGGCATCTCCCTTAAATACATCAAAGTTTAACGGTATTATATTATTGTCAACTAAATATTGCTTTCTTTCACGCTTTATATAACCCTGTTCACTTATAGGAATTATGTCACAATTTTCTTTTTCATTAAACTCAAAATAATAGTCATCTATTATTTCTCCAGCTACCATTGGACACATAAAGGCTGGATGAGCTCCTATTGAAAAATAAATCATCTTATTATCAGTATTTTCTACTATATATTCTGTTACAACTCCATTTTCTACTAAAGTATAAGCAATTTTCAATGAAAATTTATATGGATACACCTTTAAAGTTTCTTCTGAAGCAACTAATTCAAAAATAATCTTATTATCTGTTTTTTCAATCATTTCAAACTCTTTTAATCTAGCTAATCCGTGTTGTGGTAAATTATATTCTTTACCATCAACCTTATAAGTTCCATTCTTAACTTTTCCTACTATCGGAAATAATACTGGTGCACTATAGCTCCAATACCTTTTGTTTCTATTCCATAAATATTCAGTTCCATCTACCTTTGATGTAATATTGTGAAGCTCTGCTCCCTGTTTACTTATAGTAATCTTAACCTTTTCATTTTCTAATGTATATAACATTTTTTTCTCCCCTAACCATTATATATTTATAATAAAAAAACACCTCGAAATATTATTGAATTATCACAATGATATCCTATACATAATTATACAATATATCAATAAATTATCATAGCCTAAAGAAAAAGCGTATTTAAAATAGTGAAGCTTAAATATATACTATCCTAAATACGCTATTTTTTATTCTAATATACCATTGTATCCTAAAATACCTTGACCCAAATTATATAATTTAGTAAAACCTTCTTCTTCTAGCATTTCACATGCTAATGCACTCTTATGTCCAGCTTTGCAATAAACTAAAATAGGCTTATCTTTATTTTCTTTTAAATCTTCAATTTCCCACTCTAGCTCCTCAACCGGAATATTTATTGCATTTGGTATTTTATTTTCCTTAAATTCACTATATCTTCTAACATCTATAATCATTAAATCTTTACAATCTTTAATTAAATTTTCAGCTTGCACACTACTAATTGATTTAAATGAACTCATAACTACACCTCTTTTATCTTTACATTTAAATTAATTATAGTAATAATAACTATTATTTACAAGCAATTTATTTCTTTATGGGCTTTATTGCATCTATAATAATTGAAACCATTCCTAAATTATTTTTAGAATTCCTAGTATCAAATCTATAACTTCTACATATTTTACCCTTTGATTCATCCCATTCTCTATAATGAAAATCTCCTTGTTCATCACAATATTCTAAAAGTGTAACCTCAAAACCAGCACTTTCAAAGACATTCACTAATGTTTTGTAATCATATACGATTTTATGTGCACATGCTGGATGATCCTCATGTCCCGGTCCTCCAATTTTAATCATATTTTGATACCATTCATTTCTAAAGTTTTTATCAGGAACTGCACATCTTACATATCCACCTGGCTTTAAAAATTTATAGCAATTTTCTGCTGCCTTTAATCCTTCTTCATAGGTTAAATGTTCCCATACATGTTCCGCCAAAATTGCCTCTATCTCACTATCTTTTACAATATTTCCCCACTGCTCTATTGATAATAAATTAAGCTCATTCTCCTGAGTTGAAACCCATCCATCATATTTTACTTTTCCTGCTCCTACGATTATTCTCATAATACTCATCCCCCTAATACTTTTATAAAAAATGTGTAATTATATAATTTTCAACGAGCACCCTTATGCAAATAATTTAAATTTTGTAATTATATTTAATAATATATATTTTATACCATTTTTGTCCTTTAAGTAAATGTTTTTAATTTTTTTCATAAAAATAATCATAATATAAATTAATTTATTAAAATTATTTAGCAATTTAATACCTCAAAATTCATAGTAGTGGCTAAAAGTATTAAAAGTATTGCAATAAAATTCTTATAAGTATTTCTAATTTCTTCTTCACTTCTATTTTCTCCTGTTTGTGATAAAGCTGTTTTATAGTTATCAAATAAGATTCCCGTAAAAATCGCCGTTACAAATAAATATATTACATTAGCACTTTTAGGGACTTCAGTTAAATCCTGCATGGTATCTGCATAGTTCGTAGAATTTAATTGATCTGATATTATTGCTTTTTGCCATTCAAGATATAGTATATTAAGTATAGAGGCATATATAATTAAACTAATTCCAAATTCCGATAAATTAATGATTCCTATCTGCTTAATCAGCTGATTTTTTTCCTCCTCTGTAATAGTTGAATTATTATCTGGGTTTGAATTACTTTTAGTATCATCATTAGTACTATTTTTTTTATTCTTACTTTTACATCTCTTCATATATCTAAATTTAAAATTACTCGTCAATACATGATATTCAAATGAAAACATACAGTTACATATATGCTACTTTTATGTTCTTCTTAGTAATTTAATATATCTTACCTAAAAATTGAAATATATCATATATTCTCTTTAATCGCTTTTTATGTCCTAATTTTTCCCATTATAATATCATTATAAATTTGTTTTTTCTTAATAAATTTATCATTTTGGAATTGATTCCAATGCTTTTTTGATAAATTATCATTTTTATCATTGTAAATATTTTACACAAAGCGTATAATATTATTACTTAAGGAAATTTTTAGGAGGTTTTTTTATGGAAGATAATTCTAAAAACGTAAAAGATTCATTTCAAATTTTTTTAGCTGAAAGAAATATACCAGATCCAGATGAAATGTTAGGTAAAGCTTTAAAATATTTAAAAGATAGAGGCCAAAAAGTTTCATTTAAAGGCTTTGATATAAATAACACAGCAATTGTTGAAATAGATAATGTACTATATAGTTTTGATAAATGCTTTGGTCTTTGGCAATCAGCTAAATTTACTAAACTTCAAGGTGCTCTTTCAGACCATCTTATAACTAGTAAAAAATCCAAAATAGAAAGTTTTTACTCTTAAACATATAGTTAAAGCGCACATTAGGTGCGCCTTTATATTTTATCTTATAATTATTTCTTTTTAACTTCTTCTTTATTTGCCATAGCTTCTTTCTGTTTTATTGTTTCTTTGGTCTTAGAGGATGGCTTTGGAGGTAACTTTTTAATAAAACTTCCACCAACATTTAATTCTTCCTTATTTTCCGAAATCATAAGAACTTCATCTGTTAATGTTATTGCCTTTTTAGGGCAAAAGTCTTTACATAATCCACAGAATGTACATGAAGTTAAATCAAAATTCATTTTTATCTCTTGCCCACCTTCTACTGGCTTTATCTCTTTCGTTATTGCCTCACCTGCACATACTCTAATACATATCCCACATCCAATACATGCATCTGAATCAAAGGAAAGCTTGCCTCTATAATTCTCAACTCCTTTTACTTTATCAATTGGTTTTTCATCTGTTAGTACCGGCTTGAATATATTAGAGATTCCTTCTAAAAAGTAAGGAAGTTTAAACATAATTTTCATCCTCCCTCTTTTTGTTTAGTATTTCGACTGCTTCTAATATTCCCTTTGCTATAGCCTCTGGTTTTGGTGCACAACCTGCCACTGTTACATCAACCTTTGTCCATTTATCTAAAGGTCCATCCACAGAATAACTTCCCTTAAAAACATTACAAGATGCTGGACATGAGCCTATAGATACAACAACCTTGGGTTCTGGAACCTGAGATAATACCCTTAACATTCTATCTCTTGATTGCACTGTTACAGGCCCTGTTACAACAACTATATCTGCATGTCTTGGTGAACCAGCAAGTTTAACGCCAAACCTTTCAATATCGTATCTAGGTCCAAGTAATGCTAAAAGTTCAATATCACATCCATTACAAGATCCTGTATTTACATGATATATCCAAGGAGATCTTTTTCTTCCCTTTTCAATTATTGACATTTATATACCTCCCTATAGATTCAAGCTTACTAAAACGTAACTTAATAAAGATAAAACTGTTGGTATTGTCCAATAGAACTTAAACATTTGATTAGTTTTATATCTTCCCATAAGCCCTCTAACTATTGATAAAAACAATATAGCTATAACTATTACCAAAACTAGTAATATTAGTGTATTAATTAATAAATCAATTCCTATATTCCCTGTAGTTACACCTATTCCACCTAAAAATAGCACTACAAATAATGCAGTCATAACATAAACCTTTATATTATGGGTAAGCTTAAATAATCCTAAATATAAGCCACTATATTCAGCTAATGGACCTTCACAAATCTCTGTTTCAGCTTCTGCTACATCAAAAGGTGATATTCCAATTTTAGCTGGCAATATCATTAAAAAAGCAATTGCAGCTGGAAGTAAAGATATGGTAAATAGAAAACTTCCATTTCCTTGTTGTGCACTAGCTATAGATGATAAAGAATATGTTGTTCCTTCTCCTAATAGCATTCCAGCTTTTTTACAAACAGCAAGTAATGATGTTATTAAAGGTAATTCATAGGCAACCATTGCCACAACCTCTCTTGATACACCAATTGATGCAAATGGTGATCCTGATGCCATACCTCCAACTATCATTGCCACTGCTGGTATAATTAATAAATAAATTATTACAACTATATCAGCTGTACCACTAAAAAATGTCCAATTATATATAGGAAGTAATACTGGTATTATACAAATACTAACTAATGCTATTATTGGTGCTAAAATAAATAACCTTTCATTTGCATTCCTTGGAACTATAGTATCTTTTCCTAAAAGTTTTACAAAATCATAAAATGGTTGTGTAATTTTAGGTCCTCTTCTTCGTTGCATTCTAGCTACTATCTTTCTATCTAGACCTGATAAAAATAATCCCATAATCACTGTAAAAACAAAACCTGGGAATATAATTAAATATATTAACTTACTTAAATACTCCATATTCCCTCCTCCTATAAAAATATAATTGTAATCACAGATACTATTACTAAAGTTGCTACTATCCATAAAGAATAATCATTAACACTACCATTATGAGCCTTTTGTATGCTATTAAAATATCCCCTTAATTGATACTTCATTCCCCAGAATAAATCATTAGCACCAACTTTTACTTCTTCCCCTTGCTCTCCTCCCACATAAATATCATATTTACATGCTGCATCTAAAGGGGCTTCTGAATAATTTACACTATTACCCCTATGCTTTTCATATTTTTTAAATATACTCATATCAAATTCATTATCTGATTTTTCATGTATTTCTTCTCCTAAATTATTACCCTTGAAAATAACAAATACTAAAATAGCAAGTAATAATATTACAAAAAGTATTAGAAAATTAGTTGGATTATATATACCTTTTGTTAAGAATTCAATATTATTAATGCCATCAAAAGCAAATAGTGAATCATAAGTATTTCCTAATGCTGAAAATACATACCCTGTCAAATCATATACACTTTTAATTACTGGAATTAATATCTTGTTAACTATTACCTTTGGGAATAGCCCAAATATAACTATACCTAAAGCTAACACTCCCATTGGAATTTTCATTGATGTTGGAACATCTTCTATATTTTTATGTTCTTTATTTATAGGTCCAAAAAACACAGAATGTCCCACCTTTATAAATGATGCTAAAGTAAGTGCAGAAACCACAACAGCTATTATAGATACTATTCCCAATGAACCTGTAAATCCTGCTTCATATATCATCCATTTTGATGCAAAACCATTAAATGGCGGAATTCCGCTAATTCCTGCAGCTCCAAATAAGAACATTTCCATAGTAAATGGCATTCTTTTTCCTAGACCTGAAACTGACTCTAAATCTGTAGTTCCAGTAGTATAAAGTATAGCTCCTGCAGTTAAGAACAATAATCCTTTAAATATAGCATGATTAATCATATGATAAGTTCCACCAGTCATTGCTAAAACACTTACTTCTCCAGTTTCTATTATTGCAATACCAAGAGCCGTTATAATGTATCCAATTTGAGAAACTGAATGAAATGCTAAGAGCCTCTTAAAATCATGTTGTAACAATGCCATAGATACTCCAATTACCATTGTTATAACACCCCAAACTAATATTAAATATCCTACTGGCTTATTAGATGCTAGTCCAAAAATCATAAAGACTAATCTTATAATTGCATATATTCCAGTTTTACTCATTACTCCTGAAAGTATCATTGAAATTGATGATGGTGCAGCCATATGTGCATCTGTTGGCCATGTATGACATGGAACCATAAATGCTTTAACTGCATATCCAACCATCATAAGTGAAAATGCTACTATTAATGTTGGTGTCATAGATTCCATAGCTTTTATAACTACTGCTATCTCTGCTAAATTTAATGTCTTTGTTTCACTATATATTAAGCAAGTTCCTAATAAAATCAATGATGATCCTAAAGATCCTGTTACTATATATTTAAATGCTGCTTCTACTGATTTATCCTTATAATTTCTAAATGCAGTCAATGCAATTGCTGCAAATGTCATTATTTCAAGCATTACATACATATTAAATAAATCACCAGTAAATACAAAACCTATCATACTTGATGTTAATAGCAAAAATAATACATAATACTTCTCTAATCCATTATCATGACTCATATATTTTAAAGAATAAATTACTGACAAAAGTGATGCTCCTGTAATTATTAAAGCTAAAAACATCCCTAATGAGTCTATTTGAAGTCCAATCCCAAAAGCCTTTCCACCCATTGGACTCCAATTTCCCATCCAACTTACTATAATTTCCCCGTTAATTAAAATTGGCTTAATTAATAATATTACACACAAAAAGGATACTGCTGTTGCAATAACTGCAAGTGCTCTCTTTACCTTTATATATTTGTCCTTAAATAATCCAAGTACAAATGCTAAAATAAATGGAGTCATTATTGCTATTATTGGAAGATTATTAATAAATTTTATACTCATCCTCTAATCCTCCTTATATCATCACTTTCTATACTGTTATAATGTTTTTGAATCTTAATTACGATAGATAATGCAAGTGCTGTAACGCATGCTCCAATTACTATAGATGTAAGAGTTAATGCTTGAGGAATAGGATCTACAAAATAAGTACTATTATCAGTGAATATTGGTGCCGTACCATTAGTTCTAAATCCAATTGATATTAGCAATAAATTAATTCCTGAATCTAAAACTCCCATTCCAATAACTATCTTTATTAAGTTTTTCTTTAAAACAATTATTGCAAGTCCAATTACAATTAAAAGAAAAGCTCCAATATAATTAATTGTCATCTACTCTTCCCCCTTACTCTTTAAATTAGCTATCATAATTAATAATAAAAAGGAAATTCCTGCAAAAACTTTAAAACCTACAGCAAAATTCATTAAAAATATACTTCCTGATGAAAATAAATCCCCTGGATTACCCTTTTTAAGAATATTTCCAAAAAAAACTCCTGAACCTACTAATCCTATAAATGCTAGTATTATAAATCCTAACGCTCCAATATCCTCTGCAATTTTAAATGTATTTGCTGCTATTCCCTTATTTACCCCTTTAAATCCATATCCAATATAAATAATAGCTATGGCACCAGCTATTAAAACTCCTCCTTGGAACCCACCACCTGGTGATAAATGGCCATGAATTATAATATATAATCCTAATGTAAGCAAAATCGGTAATACTAAATTTGTACAAGATATTAAAATAGAATCTCTTCTTTTTTTCATATTATTTATCCTCCTTTGCTTTCTTTTCTGATCTTAAAACTGCTGCAACTCCACAAATTGCAGTAAATAATACTATAGATTCTCCCAAAGTATCATATCCTCTAAAATCAAATACTGTTGCCGTAACTGAGTTTATTGCACCTGTTTCTTTAATAGTCTCATTTATTATTATTTGAGATGCATCTCCAAAAACTTCTGGTTTTAAACCCATTTTAAAACCTAAAAAAGTAAAGATTACAAGTAGTAAGAAAAGAATTAAGTAAGTTATCTTTTTTCTCATTACTCTTCCTCCTTAACCTTTTTTGCTTTAACTTTATTTAAAGTTATTATAAAGATTACTGGAGTTAATATAGCTCCAACAGCTGCCTCTGCCAAAGCAACATCTGGTGCTTTAAGTAGTAAAAACTCTAAAGCTAAAAATCCTCCTAAAACAGCCATAGCAATAGTACATTGAAGTATATCATCTAGGAAAAATACACAAAGTGCTGATGCAACTAATCCAACTATTATTAAAGTATTTAATACATCAAAACTACTCATTTATATCCCTCCCATAATGATCAAATTTTGTTTTTTCATAAAGCCCAGCTTTAATTTTATATGCCGCTCTTGCCATGGCATGTGCACCTACTGGATTGCTTATAATTAAAAACACTACCGTTATTAAAGCCTTTATCCCTAAGGAAGTATTACCAGTTCCAAAACCATATATACTACATGCTAATGATATTGGCATTGCCCCCATTGTTGCTATATTAGTTGCACTTTGAAGTCTACAGAATGTATCTGGCATTCTAATTACGCCTACAACACCTGCAACAACAAAGAAAATACCTACTACAAGTAATATACAAACTATTATCTCTAATATAGACATTACAATTCCCCCTCTAAATACTTAGAAATCAATACTGTTCCAATAAATCCCAGAAGAGTTACTATAAGTCCAAGATCTAAATACATGGCTCTGTCTTCTACAGCTCCAAATAAAATCATAATTACGCCTAAAATTATATCTATTGAATCTGCTGCTAAAACTCTATCTATTACGTTAGGTCCTTTAAATACCCTGTATAATAAAATTAATGCTAGGATGGCTAAAATTATTGCAACTATAGTAAATATAGAATTCATATTCATTAATTAAAAAGCCTCCTTACAAAATACTCAAATCTTCCCTTTATTATCTCTGATGCTTCTTTAGTATCTTCTGTTGTAGCATCTATCCAATGAATATATATTGCATTTTCACTTCCATCCTCATATATATCCATTGTTATAGTTCCTGGTGTTAATGTTATACAATTAGACAACATTGCTAATCCATAGTCCGATTGTAACTCTGTAGTTATCTTTACTATTCCTGGATTAATATTTAAATTTGGAGACAAGGCTTTTATAGCAACACTAAAATTTGCTTTTATTAGCTCCCATATATAAACTGGAATGAAAATTATTAAATTTATAAATCTAAACTTTTTAAATAACCATAATCCATCTTTTTTTGCAAAAAATGAACTTGAAAAATACGCAACAATTATACTTACAATAACACCTACTATTAGCTCTTGAGATCCTAATTTTAAAATATTAAAATCTTGCATTAAAAATAAAATCCAAAATAGGTATGACAAAATGAAAGCTCCCACAAATGATGTCCATTTTTTCATCCATAATCACCTTCTATCTTATATTTTTTTTATTAACCACTCTGTGAACTCTTTAGTTGCACTCTTCTCTAATGAGTTAATTTTAAAGATTTTTGAATTTGGATTTCTAATAAGTGTTTGCTCCCTTACCTCATCGTCATTAAATTTAAAGTATTTTATCATATCATATTTAGTAATCACTAGTGCATCTGCCTTTAAAAACATTAATGGATATTTAACAACTTTATCGTCCCCTTCTGGTACACTTAATAATGCTACCTTTAATACTTCTCCAATATCAAATTCTGCTGGACATACTAAATTACCTATGTTTTCAACTATAAGAATATCTAACTCATCTAAATTAAAATCTTCTATTATATTTTTTATAGACATTGCCTCTATATGACATGCTCCTTGTGTATTAAGTTGTACAACTGGTATTCCTGCATCTTGAATTTTTTTAGCATCTATAGTACCTTCTATATCTCCTTCTATTACACCAACTCTTAAGTCTTTACTTTTAAGCTCTTCTATTAAATTTAATATAAACGTTGTTTTCCCGGCACCTGGAGATCCCATTACATTAATCATTTTTACATTTTTATTCATAAGAGCTTCTTGAACTTCCTTGTGACAATCTTCATTCCATTCTAAAATTTGTCTTACAACTTTTATTTGCATTTATTCAACCTCCATGGTATCTAAATAAAACTCTCGTCCTTTTGTAATTTCATATTTATTTCCATTGCAAATTGGACAAACATAACTATTTTTCTCTAACTTTCCTTCATAGCTACATTCATTACATTTAATTTCTACTGCTATTCTTTCTATATTTATTTTTGTATTTTCAGCAATAGTATCTTTAGCAACAATATTAAAATAATAAGATATACAACTTGGTACTAAATCTGTTAATTCACCAACTTTAATATTTATCTCTTTTATTCTCTTAATATTATGCTTTTTACCTTCTTCTAAACATATCTTAAGTAGCCCTTGAGTTACTGATAATTCATGCATACTTCTACCTATCTAAACATGAGAAACAAGGATCTATACTTGCTACTATAAGTCCTGCATCTGCAATAGTATTATTTTTTAACATAACTGGAACAGTCATTGCATTTTTAAAGGTTGGTACATGAATATTAACTCTTCCATTTGTTTGTCCTCCGTTTGAAACTACATAATAAGTAACTTCACCTCTTGGAGCTTCAGTTACAGCCATATACTCTCCTACTGGAACCTTAGGAATCTTATTTCCTAGATTAATAGGACCATCAGGCATATTATTAAGAGCTTGCTCAATTATCTTACAACTTTCTTCAATTTCTATTAGTCTCACAACAGCTCTTGAAAAAACATCACCATCATTTGCCACAGCTACATTAAAATCAAATTCTTCATAGCAATTATATGGCATTGTTTTTCTTACATCGAAATTAACTCCAGAAGCTCTTCCATGTGGTCCACAAGCTCCATAATTTAATGCATCATCCTTTGTTAATATTCCAACCCCCTTTGTTCTTGCTGCTATACTTGAATCTTTAGCATAAACCTTATAAATATTTTTATATTCACTTCTTAACTCTGCTATCATTTTTATTAGAGTTTCTTTTTGTTCATTACTTATATCTCTTCTTGAGCCACCAATTATATTCATAGCGTAATTTACTCTATTTCCTGATATAACCTCAAGCATATCCATTATTTTTTCTCTTGAAGCAAAGCACATCATAAATAAAGAATCAAATGCTACTATATGAGCAGCTAAACCTAGCCATAAATAATGAGAGTGTAATCTTTCTAATTCACTTAATATTACTCTTATATAACTTCCTCTCTTAGGAACCTCCATGCCAGCAATATTTTCTACAGCTAAACAATAAGTCATTGCATGAGAATGAGAACAAATTCCACATACTCTTTCAACCAAAGTTATTGTTTGAATAGGATTTCTAATTTCCGTTAATTTTTCTATTCCTCTATGGTTGTACCCTATAAAAACTTCTGAATCCTTTATAAATTCACCTTCAGTAAGAAGTTTAACATGCACTGGCTCTTCTAATGCAGGATGATATGGTCCCAATGGTAAAACGTAGCTCAACTTTTCCCCCTCCTTCTAATTATCCTTTAATTTTTTAAGTTCATTTAGAGGCATTATAAGTATTTGCCCTTCACCGTCCTTAAACTCGTCTGGCAAAAATAATCTTCCACTAAATATTAATCCTTCAAACTTTAATGGCATCATTTCTTGTATTTCTTCCTCAAACCACTGTGCACCTTTATATACATTAGTTACTGTTGGTAATACTTTTTCTCCCTTTACATGATACTGTCTTCTAACATCATCATATTCTAAAGTGTAAACTACTACATTATTTTTCTCAGCATCAACGTAACCATTTATGGCTACTAAGCGTCCCCCCTTATCCCTAACCTCCTGTACCTTTGATACAATATCATTTTTTGAAATTTCTTCTATTGTAATATTGCCCATAATACTCCCCCTCATGTAAGGATTTTTTTGTTATTTTTGTATTAATTTTACACTCTTTCACTTTTTATTATACATAAGATGAAGGCTTATTATAATAAAATATTGGAATTTTTTTGAAAATAAATTCCTCTATTTATTCTTCCTTTTATTAATGCTATTTTTTGTTTTATATCTATAACTTTTATGCTATAATGTCTATATAATTGTTGTTAATATAGTATAATTTATAATAAAAGGAGTTTTTGCAATGGGTTTCAAAGATAAAATGACTAAATATTACTCTGATGCATACATGAATAAATATGGAGATAGAATGACAAGTGTTTCTGGTACGGTTTTATCAGTTAAAACAGAAACTAAAAGCTTTCTAGGAATTTTCAATAGATTACATGTTTGGTTAGTTGTTAAGTCTGATGCTGGTAAACAAATAGCTAAATGTGAATATAAGAGAAACAGATGGTTTAAAAAACCAGAATTTATAGATATATCTCAAGGTCACAAAATAATTGTTATGGGAATTAAAGGTGAAAAAGGTAAAGCAAATTCTGAAGTTGTTATGGCTTCAAACATTGCAAACTTAACTACAAGAAAAGATTTACACCCATTTGATCATAGCCAAATAAAGAAAGCTAGACAACAAGCTACTAGAATGAGAACTAGATAGTTTAAATATAAAAAAGAGATTTCGCATTTTGCAAAATCTCTTTTTTTATATTTAATTCTAATTTATTAACTAATTAAAAATTATGACTCATCAATACAAAAATATTTTTAATAAATATTAATTAAAACCTATAATTATTTACAGTGTTCACATTTAAAATCTTTTCCACTTTCATATACTGTTCCACTATGTATTACTTTACTTCTTGATAATGTTCTACAAGTATTTTTTGCATGATAAGTTTTTCCTTTTGGAGTCCAGTATACTATAACCTCTTCCTTTAATTCTTCTACAATTTCTTTGTTTTCTATAGCTTCCTTAACATCATTAATTAAAATTTCATCAATATTTTCAGAAGAATTATTAAACTCATCTATTTCATTTTCTTCTATTTCATCTATATTTTCTACTGATTCTATTAATTCAGTTTTTTCCACATTATTTACTTCATCTATATTATCTGTTTTATCTATAAATTTTACTTCTTCAATTTCTTCAGTTAATATATCAGCAGCTATTTCTTCTAACACTTCACTAGCGCCTTCATTAATGTTGTTATCATCATTAACTTTTATATCACTTATTTCAGTTGATACCTCTTCTTTTATACCCTTATCTTCTTTACCCCACTTTTTAAAAATAGATAAAGGTAAACTTTTAAGAACTATTACCCCTGCATTTCTTCTTGTAAAATCGCCTTTAAAAAAATATATAATACAAATTATAACTATTATCGCTACTATTATCTCAAACATTTTTATTTTCATCCTATCTATATTAATTTCTAAATTATACTTATAAATTACTAACACCTTTGATTATACTATTAATACTAGTATTAAATAAAGTAGTATTATGAATATTATTTACTTATTAGATAAAAACTTTTGTTATTTTAGAGAAATTAATAAAACCACACTTTATATTAAGTAAATATACAGTGTGGTTAAATACTTTATACCTTTATTAAATTATTAAAACACCACTAATTCAGTTTCATTAATAGCCTTTTCTACCATTGCATCTACATCTAAAACAGATTCTGCTTTTCTCATAGCATCTAATTGAGGCTTAGTTTTAGGGTGCTTTGGTACGAATATTGTACAACAATCTTCATATGGTAAAATAGAAGTTTCATATGTTCCTATTTCCTTTGCAATATCCATAATATCACCTTTATCCATTGCAATTAATGGTCTAAATACTGGTCTATCTGCACAGTCAGTACTTACTATTAATCCTTCCATAGTTTGGCTTGCAACTTGACCTATACTTTCTCCACTTGAGATTGATTGTACTCCATACTTTTCAGCTAAAACACATGCACATCTCATCATAAATCTTCTCATTAATATAGTTAATTCATCTTGTCTACACTTTTCCATTATGTCTAATTGAATTTCTGTAAATGGTACTATGTATAAATTAACTCTTTCTGTATAGTTTGAAAGTATTTTTGCTAATTCCTTAACTTTATCTTTAGCTCTTTCTGAAGTATATGGATGGCTATGATAATAAACACAGTTAAGCTCTACACCTCTTCTAGCCATTAAATATCCAGCTACTGGAGAATCAATACCTCCTGAAAGCATTAACATAGTGCTTCCATTCATTCCATATGGTAATCCTCCAACACCTTTTATTTTATCCTTGCTTGTAAATACATATGCTTTTTCTCTAATTTCAATATTTACTAAGCATTCTGGATTCTTAACATCAACTTCTAATCCACCTCCAAAATGATGAAGTACATATCCTCCTACATCTCTAGAAGTTTCAATAGAATTTAATTGGAACTTTTTATTTGCTCTATTTGTTTCTATTTTAAATGTCTTTGGATTAGCTTCTTTTACTTTTCTTAAAGCCTCTTCTTTTATTGCCGTTAAATCTCTTTCTACTTCAGTAACTATACATACTTCAGCTACTCCAAAAACTTTTCTTACTCTTTCTACAGCTGCATCAATATCCTCAGCTTTAATAAATCCTCTTCCTTGATCAGTAACAAATTCAAATTGTAGACCTGCAAGTTTTTTCTCTATATTTTCTTTTAATCTTCTTTCAAACTTTCCTCTGTTTAATCCTTTTAGGAATATTTCTGAAGCATATTTAACTAATATTAATTTATTATTCATCTTTTTACTCTCCTTAAAAACATTAATGACTTTTTTAGTACATCAATTGTATAATCTACTTCTTCCTTTGTATTTTCGTATGAGAATGAGAATCTTATAGCAGACTCAACTTCCCTATTATTTAACCCTAATGCCTTTATTACATAACTTCCATGAGTAGCACTACTTTTTGATGTACATGCAGAACCAGTCGCAACATATACTCCTGCTTCCTCTAACAAGTGTAATAAAACTTCTGCTCTTACTCCTAAAAAGGATACATTTAAAATATAAGGACTAAATCCTTCTATCTCACTATTTATTCTAATATCCTTTATTTCTTTTAATCTTTCTATAAAATAAGTTTTAAGTTCAGAAACCTCTTTATATCTTTGATCCATATTTTCAAAAGTAATTTTTGCAGCCTTTTCAAAGCCAATTATTCCAGGAAGATTTTCTGTTCCAGCTCTAAATCCTCTTTCTTGGCTTCCACCTGAAATAAGTGAATTTAATATTATTCCTTTTTTTATGTAAACTAATCCAGCTCCTTTTGGACCATGAATTTTGTGTCCTGCTGCTGTTAATAAATCTATTTTAGCTTTATTAACATCAATAGGTAATTTTCCATATCCTTGGACAGCATCTACATGAAATTTTGCCCTAGAACTTTTTTCCTTTATTAGATTTCCTATAGCTTCTAGGTCTTGTATGGCTCCCATTTCATTATTAACATACATTATTGATACTAAAACAGTATCCTTACTTATTGCTTCTTCTAAATCTTCTAATGAAATTCTTCCTTCATTGTCTACATCTAAATATGTAACTTTGACACCTTTATCTTCTAACTCTTTACATGTATTAATTATTGAATGATGCTCAAAAGTAGTTGTTATAAGATGATGACCTGGCTTTAATAACCCTTTTAAAACAAGATTATTTCCTTCGCTTCCACCAGATGTAAAATAAATCTCATCTTTACTGCATTTAATGGTAGATGCAAAATACTCTCTAGCTTCATTTAATCTTTTCTCACAGTTCATTCCTATCTTATGTAAAGATGATGGATTGCCAAAATACTCCTTCATACCCTTACCTACTTCTTCTATTACTTCATCATAAGGCATTGTAGTAGCACTATTATCAAAATAAATATTCAATGACAATCACTCCTTTCTTTTAGTATTTACATAATAAATGAAATTTAAAATTTTAATTTTATAAATTGAACTTACAATTTTATCACTTGAAAAAAATTTTTTCATATTAATTTAAAATTCTACCATTTACTTTGCAATAAGTAAATAATTTATAGAATAAAATCTAGTATTCCCATCATTTTTCTATGAAATATATATAAATTCACATAAAAAAAGAGCTTATTACTATGTTAGTAACACTGCTCTTTAACTTTTATTCCATTGCTATAAATTCAACTTTATCAACAAATTCTAATTTTCTTAAATCTTCTAGCATTTTGCTTAATTCAATTTTCATAGTTGATATATCAATAGTTAAACTTAGGTTTGCTAAATTATTAATTGGAATACCTTGATCTATAGTTAAAATATTTCCACCTTGCTCAGAAATAAAATTTAGTATATTAGAAAGTACACCCTTTTGATGCCCAATTATCATATTAAAAGTTGCTTTTCTTCCATTAGACATTTGAGAAAATTCAAAAACATAATCTTTGTACTTATAATAAACACTTCTACTTATTCCTGCTAACTTAGTAGCTTCAGTAATCTCCTTTACCTTACCTTCTTGTAAGATTTTTTTTGTATTAATTACCTTTTCAAATACCTCTGGCAAAACCTTTTTATCAATAACTAAATAATCACCGTTCATATTATTCACCTTTCAAAATTTTTGCCCCATGTTTATCTATTTTTAACTCTTTAATATCCCAATTAATATTTTGTTCTTTCATAAAGTTTGTAAAATTACCTACAAAACTTATATCTTTATTATCCACTATTGCCATTAATGTTGGTCCTGCGCCACTTAAAAAACAACTAAGTGCTCCAAGCTCTAAGGATTTATTATAAACTTTATCAAAATTATCAATAAGTTTACTTCTAAATCTTTCATGTATTCTATCTTTAGTAGCTTCCTTTAACAAAGCATAATTTCCATTTGAGAAACATGATATTAGAAGGGCAGCCCTCCCTACATTATAAATACAATCTCCAAACAGAACTTCTTTAGGCAGTATTGCTCTAGCCTTTTCAGTTGAAAGTTTAAATCTCGGAATTAATGCAATAAACTTAATCCCATCTTTAACTTCTACACAATTATACAATGGCTTTTTATTATCTACCATTATAGTAGAAACTAATCCTCCAAAAATAGCTGGACATACATTATCAGGATGCCCTTCAATGTCAACAGCTAAACTTAATATCTCATCTCTGTTTATTTCCATATTCATTAATGCAAAAGCTCCTATAAGTCCTGCTACTATGCAACTTGAGCTTGAACCTAGGCCCCTTGATATTGGGATATCTTGCTTTATTATTTTAATCCTTATACCATTAAATTTAAAGTCATATTTATCAAAAACTTTCTTTATGGCCATAAAAATGATATTATCCTCATTTTGAAATTCTTCTTCAAACCCTTCAAAGAATAGCCCCTTACTCTCTTTAAGTTCAAATTCATATTCATTATATATATTTAAGGCAATTCCCAGCGAATCAAAACCAGGCCCCAAATTGGCTGATGTCGCTGGTACTCTTACCTTAATCATTTTTAGTTCTCCTTAAAAAACTAAGTAAACTCTCTGTCATTTTATCCTTATCACATACCTCATTATGAAGTACTTCCTTTTTATCTAAGTTCTTTAGATTATTAGGTATATTAGTGTTAGTATTATCCCTTAATATATTTAATATTTCAAAATCATTTTTCCCACTAATATCTATTCCTAAAGCATTGCAAATACTTCTTGGGAATTTATATGGACTCGCTGTTGATGCAATCAATGCCTGTCTATAATCTGAAGTTTCCTTTCTATACTTATCTAATACTACATAGCCCACTGCAGTATGTGTATCCATTAAATATCCTTCTTTATCATATGCATATTTAATAGCATCATAAACTTCATGAATATTTGCATAATCCCCATAAAAATCATTTAAAAATTCTTTAGCATTTGGTGAAATTGAATACACCCCTTTTGAATTCAATTCCTCCATAAGCTTCTTAGTTTCTAATGAATCCCTGTTATTAGCCTCAAATAACAATCTTTCTAAATTTGATGAAATTAAGATATCCATCGATGGTGATTCTGTTAGTATTAGCTCTCTTCTCTTATCATATATTCCTGTTTTTAGGAAGTCTGTTAATACATTATTTTCATTTGATGAACATATTAACTTTCCTATAGGTAGCCCCATTTTTTTCCCATAGTAAGCTGCTAATATATTCCCAAAGTTCCCTGTTGGAACCACTATATTTATCTTATCGCCCTCTTTTATTTTTTGCTTATTAACTAAATCAAAATATCCATAAAAATAATAAACAATTTGTGGTATTAACCTTCCAATATTAATTGAATTTGCAGAAGATAATAAAAAACCTTCTTCTTTTAATTTCTTCTTCAATTCATTATCCCCAAATATTGACTTAACCCCACTTTGTGCGTTATCGAAATTGCCCCTAATTCCGATTACTTTTACATTACTTCCTTCTTGTGTCACCATTTGCTTTTGCTGAATTGCACTTACCCCTTTTTCAGGATAGTAAACTACAACCTTAAATCCCTCTACATTGCTAAACCCCTGCAACGCAGCCTTACCTGTATCTCCAGATGTTGCTGTTAATATTACTATTTCTTCATTAATATTTTCTTTTCTCTTTGCAGCTTTCATTATTTGTGGTAAGAATAAAAGTGCTGCATCCTTAAAAGCTGATGTAGGTCCATGATATAATTCTAAAAAGTTTTTTTCTTCTCTTACAAAGAATTTACCGCTATAAGCTTGTCTTATTGCTTCTTTTAAATTTTCATCACCTATATCATCAAAAAATTTCCTAATTATTTCATATGCTAATTCTTCATAAGAAAGCCCCATTTTCTTTTTTAAATTATCATATAATTTTGGAAATTCTACTGGAACATATAATCCTCCATCATCAGCAATCCCCTTTATAATTGCTTCAGAAGATGAAATAATTTCCCCTTTTCCTCTAGTGCTTATAAACTTCATTTTACACCTCCAATAACTTTATTTATTTTTCATCCTTCTGTATTATATTTGTATTTTTAAGCAAGAATTACCATATGAAAATTTTACCATGTATCTCTATAAAATACAACTGTTTTTTTCTTGTAAACATTTTAATTTTATACTTTTTTATTTTTATCCAAAAAAATAGACTATCTCCCCTTAAACTACTCTCATCAAATAGAGAAAGATTCGTTTATTCTAGAGATAATCTATTTAAAACTACTTTTTAGATTTTATAAGAAGATATACACTGTTTATTAAGAATATTATTCCTGAGAAGAATATTACTAATAACCATTGTCCTAAATTTAAGGCAACTGTATTAAATATTCCTCTTAAAAATGGAATATATAATATACCACATATCATTGTAATTGAAATTATTGCTGCCCCTAATAAATATATATTTGATAATACATTTATTTCAAATATAGAATGCCTTTCTGATCTACACTCAAAAACATGTAAAAGTTGAGACATAACCAATGTGCATAATGCAATTGTCCTACAAGTTGCTAAGTCCATTCCATAATATCTACCAACCATAAATGATAATAAAGTACAAATTCCAATTAGACATCCTCTAACAATAATTTTTTCCCAAAGTCCCCTTGCAAATATACCTTCATTCTTTTCCCTTGGTGATTGTCTCATTATATCTTTATCTGCAGGATCAATTCCTAATGCAATAGCTGGTAATCCATCTGTAGCTAAATTTACAAATAAAATTTGTATTGGTGTAAGTGGATTTGGCAAATAAAATAATGAGGCTAAGAACATTGTTAACACTTCACCTAAATTACAAGATAATAAGTATCTAATAAATTTTCTTATATTATCATATATAATTCTTCCTTCTTCAACTGCAGATACTATTGTTGCAAAATTATCATCCATTAAAACCATTGATGCAGCCTCTTTAGTAACATCTGTTCCTGATATTCCCATAGCAACTCCAATATCAGCTTCTTTTATGGCAGGAGCATCATTAACACCGTCACCAGTCATTGCAACTATATTATTATTCTTTTTAAATGCCTTTACTATTCTTAACTTATGATTTGGAGATACCCTTGCAAATACTCTTAACTTCTCCACTCTCTTTACTAATTCTTCATCAGACATCTTTTCCAATTCATCACCAGTAATAGCTTGATCATCTGTAGTACAAATATTAATACTCTTTGCAATTGCTAATGCAGTATTTTTATGGTCTCCAGTTATCATTACAGGCTTAATTCCTGCCATTTTACACTTTAATACAGCATCTTTAACTTCTATTCTAGGAGGGTCCATACTTCCTGCAACTCCTAAGAATATTAAATTATCTTCAACAGAGTCATTTTTAACTACATGCTCTTCTTTATAAGCTGCTGCTATACACCTTAAAGCTCTATTAGACATAGATTCAATATAACTATATATTTGCTTTTTCTTCTGAGCTGTAAGAGGCTTTATTTTACCATTTTCTAATACAGCATTACATCTCTCTAATACTCTTTCCGGTGCTCCCTTCATATAACAACTTTCCTTACCATTTGCATTCATTATTACAGTCATCATTTTTCTAGTAGAATCAAATGGTATTTCAAATACTCTGTTAGCTCTTGAAATAAAGCTTTCTGCTTCATTTGTATCATTAAAAAACACTTTAACTAAAGCTGTTTCTGTAGGATCTCCCATAACAGCTTTATCAATATCCTTAATATCATAGTTATAATTTGTATCATTACAATATACAAAAGCTTCCTTTAGCTTTTCACAATTATTTAACTTCTCTTTATCCAATTCATAAATTTTCCCATTTGTTAAAATTTCTTTTACAGTCATTTTATTTTGAGTTAAAGTCCCAGTTTTATCCGAACAAATTACAGAAGTACATCCTAAAGTTTCAACTGCCGGCAATTTTCTAATTAATGCATTTCTCTTAAGCATCCTACTTACACCTAATGCTAATGCAACAGTAACTATAGCAGCCAAACCTTCTGGTATTGCAGCAACAGCCAATGACACACCTAAAAGGAACATTTCAGTAATATCATTTCCTCTTAATATTCCAAGAACAGTTACAATTACGCACACTATAACACAAACTATTACTAATATTTTACCTAAAGAATCTAGTCTTTCTCTTAAAGGTGACTTTTCTTCTTCTATGTTATCTAAAAGATTTGCTATTTTACCCATTTCAGTTTCCATACCTATAGAATCAATTAATAGCAACCCTCTACCTTTTAAAACTATTGTACCCATGTATCCTTCATTTTTTCCTTTGCTTGTATCCTTAGATATACCTACTGATTCTCCTGTTAATAATGATTCATCTACTACCATATTAGCAGCATCAATAAATGTTCCATCGGCTGGAATTCTATCTCCTGCTTCTAATACTACAGCATCTCCAATTGTTAACTCTCTAGAATTTATAACCTTAATATTTCCATCTCTTATAGCTTTACAAGTTGGCGCTGCCATCTCCTGCAATGCCTCTAATGACTTTTCAGTTCTAAATTCTTGTACAAAACCTAATATTGCATTTACAATTACTATAATAAGTATCGTTATTGCATCTGCCTTGTCGCCAATAAATCCTGATATAATAGTGGCACCCATTAATACCCATACTAAGAAATCATTAAATTGAGATAAGAAAATTAAAACTGGTGACTTTTTCTTTTTATGTTTAAGTTCATTTAAACCATAGGTTTTAATTCTTTTTTCTGCTTCTCTAGTACTTAATCCTCTAGTAAATTCTTTTTCCTGTATCACTCTTTCTCCTCCTCATCAAGAACTCTTGTATATATATATTAATGTTTATGTAATACTATGAATAATTAAGTTAAATTTCTATTTAATATACTTTACATTTTTATTTACAAATCACATTTACAAATATAGAATAGTAGTATGCGAAAATATGTATAAAGCTATTAATAAGATAGTTTTTCAAATAGCAGTTTGCTAGTTTAAAATTATTAAAAGTTGCCTTTTGCAACCTAACAAATTAATTGCTTTATTTATCTAAATATACTAAGGAGGGCATATTACATGAAAGATATAATTTATGTAACTGGTCATAAAAATCCAGACTCAGATTCAATATGTGCAGCTTATGCATATTCTGAATTTAAAAATAAAATTGGTGAAACTGAAACTGTTGCTTGCAGACTTGGTAATGTAAACCAAGAAACTCAATTCATATTAGATTATTTTGGTGCAGAAGCCCCAAAGTTCTTAAATACAGTTAAACTTAAAGTAGAAGACTTACAATTTGATAATATAAGTCCTATTTCTCCTGATATCTCATTAAAAACTGCTTGGACAATCATGAGAGATAAAAATATAAAAACTTTACCTGTTGCAGATGAAAATGACCATTTATTAGGAGTATTATCTGTTGCCAATCTTACTTCTTGCTACATGGATATCTGGGATAACAGAATATTAGCAAAAAGTAATACAACTTTAGATAACATAATTGATACTTTATCTGCTAAAGTTTGTTATGCAAATGAAGATACAAAACAATTCCCTGGTAAGATAGCTGTTACAGCTATGCAACCTGATACTATGTCTGAGCATATAGAAGCAGGTGATATTGCTATTGTTGGTGATAGAGAAGAAGCACAAGCTGAATTAATTAACCTTAATGTTTCATTAATGATAGTTACTGGTGGATATGCTCCATCTGAAAAAATAATAAGCTTAGCTAAAGAACATGGTGTTACTGTAATAGTTACTCAACATGATTCATTTACAGCTTCAAGACTTATTGTTCAAAGTATCCCTGTTGGATATGTAATGGTTAAAGAAAATATCGTTTCTTTCACAACTGATGATTTAGTTGATGACATAAAAGGAATTATGAGTGAAACTAGATTTAGAAGCTATCCTGTTTTAGATGAAAACGGAAGAGTTGTTGGTACTGTTTCTAGATACCACTTAATTTCTAACCATAAGAAAAAAGTTATCCAAGTTGACCACAATGAAAGAGGTCAATCTGTTGATGGATTAGAAGATGCTGAAGTAGTAGAAATCATCGACCACCACAGAGTTGCTGATATTCAAACTAATAATCCAATTTACTTCAGAAATGAACCAGTTGGAAGTACTTCAACAATAGTTGCTAAATGCTTCTTTGAAAATGGTATTAGACCATCAAGAAAAGCTGCAGGACTTCTTTGTGGAGCAATAATCTCTGATACATTATTATTCAGAAGCCCAACTTGCACTCCACAAGATAAGTATATCTGCAAAAAGCTTGCTGAAATTGCTGGTATAAACATAGAAGAATTTGCAAAAGAAATGTTTAAAGCAGGTACTTCATTAAAAGGTAAGACTGTTGAACAAATCTTCAACACAGACTTCAAACCATTTACTATTGAAGGTACTAAAGTAGGTATCTCTCAAGTTAATACAATGGATATTGAAGGATTTATGCCTTTAAAAGAAGAAATGTTAAATTACATGGATCAAAAGGCTAAAGAAGCTGGATTAGAAATGGTTATGCTATTATTAACTGATATTTTAAATGAAGGTTCTGAAATATTAGTTACAGGTGCTAAACCTGAAATAGTTGAAAAAGCATTTAAGGTTACTTTAAAAGATAAAGGTGCATTCCTTCCTGGAGTTCTTTCTAGAAAGAAACAAGTTGTACCTCCAATAACTAATGCTATAACATCTTAATAAAAAAATGAGTGTATCCCTATGATACACTCATTTTTTTACTATTCATTATCAATTACAATACCAAGTTTAGTCGAAATTATGGTATTCAGCTTATTTATTGAAAATGTTAATGTCATTATTTGCTTTTCTAGTCGTATTAATAAATATGCACTAATAGCTACTGGAAAACCAACATTAGCAATTAAATTTACAAGTTCACTTATCTCCATAAACTTACCTCCCCAAATAATCATTACACTTAATATATATCCAGTAACTATAATTTTTTATTTTAATTTAAAATTATTTTTATTATTCTAATTCCTCGTTCTTAATATAATTATCTACATTTTCACTTGTTATCTTTTTATAATTTGTTTTAAACTGACGTATATTACTAAATTCCTTTAAAAGTTTAGAATCTTCATTATACTTTAAATCATATGAAATATCTATCATCATTTCAGCTTGACCTATATAATCATTAAAAACAGTTCCCTTTAAAGTACCCTCTTTTATACAATTTAATGCTTCTGGTATTCCATCAATACCTACTATAATTGGCCTATCTTCTAGCTTTATATTAGCATTTTCAAATGCTGATATTGCCCCTAATGCCATATCATCATTGTTGCTAAAAACAACTTCAATTTTATTACCAAACTCATTAATCCATTGAGTTGTTTTTTCATAAGCTTGTGAACTTTGCCAATTCGCACTATCACTTGCTAACTTCTCAACCTCAATACCAAAATTAGTTAACTTCTTTATTGTAGATTCAGTTCTAATAAGTGAGTCCTGATGTTCCGGTTCCCCTTCAAGCATAACATATTGTATCTTTCCATCATTATTTTTATCAACACCACTATTATTTTTATTATATTCATCTAATACTATTTCCCCTTGTATAGCCCCTGATCTTTCAGCTTTTGCTCCTATATAATAAACCTTATCCCATAAATTAATATCTTCTTCTACTGGTTCTCTATTAAAAAATATAACTGGTACATCGTATTTTTTAGCTTTATTAATTATTACAGATGCTGAAGTTCTATCAACTATATTAACACATATAATATCATAATTTTCACTTAAAAACTTATCTACTTGGCTATTTTGCAATGTTGAATTCCCCTTAGCATCAGTAACATTTATAGTAATTTTAGATTTAGTTTCATTCTCTTTTTTTATTACATACTCCTCTATTGTATTTGTAATACAATAAATAAACTTATCTTCTTGTTTATACACAGTTATTCCTATTTTTAGCTCATTACTCTTTTCAGTTTTAGCCCCAATATTATTACTACAACCTATAAAACTACACCCAATAAGTATGATAATTAAAGTTATCTCATTAACCCTCTTAAACACAATAAATTTTATTCCTCCTATTATCTAACAAATTGAAATAAAATTCTTTCATTTTTAGGCGAGTACATATCCTCACTTGCTATTACTGTAGATTTTATTATTTTTGATTCTTCAACTTTTTCTCCAGCCTTAAGTTCAATTGCATTTTTTACAGCTATATATCCAATATTGAATTCATTTTGAACTGCTGTTGCGTTTACCACTTCTTCTTCTAATAATGAAATTATTTTATTTGTATTTCCCACTCCAAAAACTAATACATCCTTATTATAATTTTCACTTATACATTTCTTCTTTAACTCTGCTACCTTCTCAGTAATATCTCTATCTGTACATAATATTGCACCTATATTACTTGAGTCTAATACTTCATTAAAAAATGTATCATCAACGTAATTTTTAATATTAGCTATAAAATACTTATGATTACTTTCATCTAATACATCTAAAATTCCATTGTACCTTTCATAATAGCTTGTACTATTATTATCACTAGTAATAATCATTATATTTTGATTTTTACTTATATTATTTAAAGCCTCTTCTGCAAGACTCTTTCCCAATTGATATTCATCACACATAACTCTATTAATACCACTTTTTATATCAATAAATGATTGAATTAATACAACAGGTATTTTATTTTTTGCATATTCAAGTGCATCTATTACATTTTGAGACTCTATTGGATTTATTAATAATGCATCTACTTCATTTTGACTTTCCCTCTTAATAAGCTCTATCTGCTCTTCTTCATTATTATCTTTCGATAAAAATAAAAATCTTATATTTGCATTCATTTCTAATGCAGCTTGTTCGGCACCTTCTTTTAGTATCATAAAACTTTCATCACTTTTACCAGATGATATAACAGAAATTTGGTAAGTATTATTTTTATCTCTAAAGAACAAGTCACAAAAAAGTAATATAAAAGATATAAAAAGTAACACAAGTAGCACTATAAAATTTATTTTTTTACTTTTTTTCATATTTACTATCTCCATTTTTTAAATACTCTTCTACTAATATATATGGCATACGAATTCTTACTGTTGTTCCTTCATCAAGTTCACTAAATATACTTAAACCATAATTATTTCCAAAACAAATCTTTATTCTTTCATTAACATTTTTTAATCCTATTCCAGATCCTTTACTCTTTGTCTTTAGAGTTCCATTTAATATTCTTTCTGCATTTTCTTGTGTCATTCCAAACCCATTATCAATTACATCTATAAATAAATCATTATCCTTTATATATGTTTTAATTGTAATTTCTCCTTCTCCATCCATAAATTCCATACCATGCTTTATAGCATTTTCAACTAATGGTTGTATAATTAATTTCAAACTACAAAGATTTAATGTGTTATCATCGCATTCTATAAAATATTCAAATTTATTTTTATAGCGTATACTTTGAATTGTTAAGTAATTTCTCACATGTTCAATTTCATCTTTTAATGAAATTATATTCTTTCCCTTGCTTAAACTTATTCTAAACAACTTTGCTAACGCTGTTACCATTCTTATTGCCCCATCATAATTTTCATTTTCTATCATCCATATTATAGAATCTAAAGTATTATATAAAAAATGAGGATTTATTTGAGCTTGAAGTGCATCTAATTCACTTTTCCTCTTTGCCTCTTGTTCCTTAACTATATTGTCCATAAGTAAATGCATTTGGTTTACCATTGACTTTATTGCTTTTGCTAAATGTCTAACTTCATAAGAGCCATCCACTAATATTTCTATATCACTTTCACCATTTTCAAGTTTCTTAACACTTTTTTCAAGTTCAGTTATTGGACTTGTTATCCTAGTAGATACAAAAATATTTGAAAATGCAATTATTGTTATAAATAATAACATAATAAATATAGAAAATATCCCCATATCACTATAACTATACATAATATCATTCATAGGGGTAACACATACTATTTTCCAACCAGTATATCCAACTGTTTTAACTGTAACCAATCTATTACTACCTTGAAACTTTTCTTTATGATTACCATCTTCATAATCAGCTGCTACAATATTATTCTCATCAATTAAATTTGCATAAATTAATTGTTGTCTTGGATGATATATTATTTCTCCCTCTCCATCTATAAGATAAATATAAGAAGAATTATCCATAGAAACATTTTTAAAAAGTTGTTCTATTCCAGTAAAGTTCATATCAACTAATAATACTCCAGAACTTATTTTCCCATTATTAGTTATATCAACAGCCCTGCTTAATGATACAACCCATCTATATTTATAATCTGGATCTATAAATAAGTTTTGGACATGCGGCGTAGAAAAATGTAAATTTTCACTTTTACTTTTTGCCTTTATAAACCAATCGCTTTGTCTAGGATCAACATAGTTTTTTACTTGTGTTAAAGGTTGTGCTGCTATAACTTGTCCATATTCTGAAAATATACCTATGCTAACTAATGAATCTTTATTTGCTTCATATAATAAATTTAGCTCTTCACTTATATCATCAGTAGAAAAATTAGTCTTTTTTATTACTTGATAATATACAGCATTTGATATTTTCATCATATTACGTAAATAATTATCTAAATTTTGATTTACCTGCTCTATAAAAAGAATATTATTTTTTGAAATTATTTTTTCTGTAGATTCAATGTATCTTAAATATAAAACTCCTCCTAGGGTAATTATTCCTATTGCTGCTATAGCTGTAAATGATGTTGATATAACTTTTTTTATGCTATTTAGCTTATACCATTGCTTTAATTGTCTTAATTTTAAATTAAACTTCTTAAACATAATAGCTATCTTTTCCTATATCTTGTAGGAGACATACCAAAACGTTTTTTAAACACATAACTAAAATAATTAGGTTCCATATATCCTACCTTTTGCCCTATTATACTTGTCTTATAATCTGTTGTATTTAATAATCTTATTGATTCTTCCATCCTAATATCAGTCAAATAGTTAATAAAACTCACACCTGTCTCTTTTTTAAATACAGTAGAAAAATAAGCTGGACTCAAGTGTAAAACTAAACACATTTTATCTACAGAAAGATCATAATCACTATAATTTTCAACTATATATTGCTTTGCCTTATCAACTAATATCTTTGCAGAGTTTATTCTTTCATTTTTTATTGCCTTATTAGCCTTAATTGTCTTCTCCCTAAACCATTCTTTTATTTCAGTAATTGAATTTAAATTATTTAAATATAAATACTCATTAAAATTTTCACCAATTATATCTGATATATTTAATTTATATGATTTCATAATTTTAATTAGTGCAGTTAAGACTTCTATTCCATATATTCTATATTGGTTTATAGGTAATACCCCTTTATAATTTATATTAAATATTTCATCTAAAATGCTATTTATATCATCATCATTTCCTAATTTTATTGCCTCAACAAATTTTCTCTCTAAACTTTCATCAAAGTTTAAACTTATAGATGAATCTGGTTCAACATCCTCTATATAAATTACTTTTTCATCCCCTAAAATAGCCTTATATTCTAATGCACTTCTTGCATCCTTATATGATAAGTTTATATCACTAAAACAATCACATATCCTTCCTAATCCAATTACCATACTTCCATTAACAATTTTTTTAAAATTTCTACAGACTTCATTAAGTGCATTTATAAAATACTTTATTTCTAACTTATCTTTTAAATTACCAATAACTATTACATTATCTAAGTATAAAAAGCTTGTAAATTCACATATATTCTTCATTATTTCCTTTAATATTTTTTCTGCTGATATTGGTAATAGAATATTTTCTTCCTTAAATATAGATTTCTCCTTATTTAATATATCTAAGCTAATAATCCCCACTGTAAAATAATTATATTTAAAATCTATTCTTAATCTATCCAATTTTTCAGCTATAATTTCATTTGTTATTTTACCTTCAACCACAGCTGTTAAAAACTCTTGTCTCATTATTGGCATACTTTCAAGATAATATCTTTGTAATACCTGGATATTTCTTTTTTCATCATACTCTTCATCAAGTTTACATTTTAATCTTTTTAATATTTCTATTAAATTTTCCGAATTAATTGGCTTTAAGACATATTCAGATACATTTAATCTTATAGCTTTTTGTGCATATTCAAAATCATCACACCCCGAAAAAATTATTATTTTAGTAGATGGCATAATTTCTTGTATTTTTTCTCCTAATTCTAATCCATCCATAAAAGGCATCCTAATATCGGTCATCACTATATCAGGCTTCAAATTATTAGCTTTTTCCCATGCTTCAACTCCATTGGCTGCATCTCCTACAACTTTAAATCCATAACTTTCCCAATTAATTTTTTTAATAACCCCAAGCCTAATTTCTTCCTCATCATCAACAATAAGAATTTTATATAACTCCATATATTAAATCACCTTCTATTTGCTTAATGTAATCATTTACTTATTATAACATTTTACTTACATTTTGTAAAAACAATAAAAAGCAACCATTTCAAAATGATTGCTTTTTATTATCCTATAATATTATTTAAACTATTTTCTTCTATATTTAGATAAATCTATTGCAACCGCTACTGCAATAATTACACCCTTGATAACTTGTTGCCACATAGGACTTACAGCTATAAATTGTAGACCATATTGAATAACTGTAAATATTAAAACACCACTTACAATTCCTCCAACTTTACCTACTCCACCATTAAGAGAGACTCCTCCAACAACACAAGCTGCAATGGCATCTAGTTCATATCCATTTCCATAGTTATTAGTTGCTCCTGCAGTTCTTGCAGCTTCTAATATTCCCCCAACACCATATAATAATGATGCAAAAATAAATATTCCCATTACTGTAGCAAATACATTTACTCCTGAAACTATAGCAGCTTCTCTATTTCCACCAATAGCATAAACATTTTTACCAAATACAGTTTTATTTAAAATAAACCAAACTAGTATAACAAAAGCTATTGCAATTGGTACTAATATTGATATTCCCGGAAAATCACCAAATTGAAATAACTTAGTTTGTCCTAAAGCTATAAAATCCGGTCTAACTCCACCAATTGGTTGTGATCTATTTGGAGGCATATCAAAATATAATGAACAAACACCATATACGATTACTTGAACTGCTAACGTTGCAATAAATGGATGCATATCATATTTTGCAACTAAAAATCCATTTATGCATCCAAATATCATACAAGCAAGTATTGCTGCAATTATTGGAATAATTACCGCTAGTTGTGGTAAATCAGGAAAAAATCTATTTGCATAATCAGATGTTTGTAACATTGAAGTTGATATAACTGCAGCTAAACCTACCATACGTCCTGCTGAAAGGTCAGTACCTGCAATTAATAATGTAAAACATATTCCAAGAGCAATTATCATTTTAGTTGATGATTGTGTTAATATATCTAGTGCAACTTGATATTGCATAAATCTTGGTTGTATTATCATAATAACTACTACTAATGCTAAAAGTGCTATTATAATAGCATTGTTAGTTAAAAAATTCTTTGCTGTCTTAGCAGAAATTTCAATTTCCATATCATGATTTCTTTTATCAAAGAATTTTCTAGCACCATATATTAATAATGCAATCCCTATGCATATTACGTAAATTGGCAAATCATAAAATACAGCTCTATCTAAAATAAATTTAAGTATTACTCCTAATACCAATACTATGGCACCCATTATTAAAAATATCTCTGAATATTTCTTATTAGAAATAACCTTTGCGCTCCCCATATATACCTCCACTTTCCTACTTAATAAATTTAGTTGAATAATTCATAATTTTTACTTCATCTGCTTCATCTTTATTTAAAATACCTGTAACCCTACCTTCGCACATTACCATTATTCTATCTGATATCCCTAAAAGTTCTGGCATTTCAGACGAGATCATAATTATTGCCTTACCCTTTTTAGCAAGTTCAATCATAATAGAATAAATTTCATACTTCGCCCCTACGTCTATTCCTCTGGTAGGTTCATCTAATATTAATATATCTGGATCTGTTAAAAGCCATCTTGCAATTAAAACTTTTTGTTGATTTCCACCAGAAAGATTTTGTATTTCTTCATTTAATGTTGGTGTTTTTGTCTTTAAACTTTCATTTGATTGTTTAGCTGCTTTATACCTTACTCCCTCTTTTAATACTCCGAATCTAGAATACTCCTTTTGATTTGCAATAACAGTATTATCCAAAACTGAAAGTATTCCAAATATACCTGTTGCCCTTCTTTCTTCTGTTAATAATGCAAATCCTTGCTTTTTTGCATCTTTAACATTATTTATAATAATCTCCTTACCATCTTTATAAATGGTTCCAGATTCTATTTTTCTCAATCCAAATATAGCTTCTACAAGTTCTGTTCTTTGCGCTCCTACAAGACCACCAATCCCTAATATTTCGCCCTTATGTAGCTCAAAACTCACATTTTTAAATGATTTATGATCACTTGAACATAAGTTATCAACTTTAAGTATTACTTCTTCTTGTACCTCATAATCCTTATCTGGAAATCTATTAGTCATATCTCTCCCAACCATACGCTTTATAATAAGATCTGTTGTAAGCTCTTTAGAATTCCAAGTTCCCACATATTGACCATCCCTCATAATAGTAACATCATCTGATATCTTTAAAATTTCTTCCATTTTATGTGATATATAAATAATTGCACATCCCTTATCCCTTAGCTGATTTATTATCTTAAATAGATGCTCAGTTTCATTTATTGTTAATGAAGATGTAGGCTCGTCCATAATTATTATTTTCGAATTATAACTAACAGCCTTGGCAATCTCAACTAATTGTAATGTTGATGCTGATAAATTTCCCGCTAATATTTCTGGATTAATATCTAATCCTACCTCTTTAAACAACTCTTCTGTTTTTCTTCTCATTTCTTTTTTATCTACAGCAATTCCCCTCATAGGAAACCTTCCAAGCCATATATTTTCCATTACAGGTCTAAATCTAATAGGATGCAATTCTTGATGTATCATTGATATACCTAAGTCTAAAGCTTGCTTAGATGAAGTTATTACTTCTTTTTTTCCATCTAATATTATCTCTCCTCCATCTTCTTGATAAACTCCAAAAAGACATTTCATCAAAGTTGATTTCCCTGCACCATTTTCCCCCATCAATGCATGAACTGTTCCTTTTCTTACTTTTAATGTTACATTATCTAAAGCCTTTACCCCTGGAAATACCTTAGTTATATTATTCATTTCTAATATATATTCTCCCATTTAAACACCCCTTTCATATAGTTAGTAGTTTTTAGTTAGTAGTTAGGAATTTTAGCTACAACTCTCCATACCTAACTACTAACTTCTAATTCCTAACTATTTTAAGTAATCTTGATAGTTATCTTGAGTAATTTTTACATAGTCAATCCATATATATTTACCATCAGTTACTTCATATCCTACTGTATCTTTGTTTATTTCTTTTCCTTGCGCTGCAGCAATAGCTACATTTACAGTTGCCTTACCTTGATTTTCTGCATCATTTAATACTGTACCTAAAAGAGAACCATCCTTCATAGCTTGAAGTGCAGGTGCAGTTGCATCCACACCAACTACAGGAATATATTTAGATGCATCACCTTTGTTATAACCTTCAGCTTTTAATGCTTCAATTGCACCTAAAGCCATATCATCATTATTACAAAGAACTGCTTCAATTTTATCTAGGCCTTGTCCAGTTATGAATGCCTTCATAAGGTCTGTAGCTTTAGCTTTATCCCACATAGCCGTATCAGCTGCAAGTTTTTCAGCTTTAAATCCGCTATCTTCAATAGCTTTTATAGAATACTCTGTACGTAATGTAGCATCTTGATGACCTGGTTCTCCTTGCAACATTACATATTGAATTACACCATCACCATTTTTATCAGCTTCAGGATTTGCTTTAAAATAATCTACAATAATTTCTCCTGATTGAGTTCCTGATTGTTCTGCTTTTGCTCCAACATACCAAACTTTATCATAACTTTGCATATCAGATTCTTCAGGTTCACGATTTAAAAATACTATTGGTAAATCTTTAGCCTTTGCCTTTTCTATTATTGGTCCTGCTGCCGTTCTATCAACTGCATTAATAGCTAAAGCATTAACTCCTTTAGTTATAAATGTATCAACTTGCTCATTTTGCGTTGGTTGTTTATTTTGAGAGTCAACTAATTCAATTTTTACACCTTCAGCATCTGATTGTTTTTCCATGGCAGTACGTACACCTGTCATAAATGTATCATCAAATTTATATATTGCAGATCCAATTAATATGTTGCTATTATTTTCACTTTTTGATTCCTCTGTAGCTTCAGATTTTTTTGTATCTGTATTATCACCTGTAGTATTACCTCCTGAATTACTACATCCCGCCATAACACCTCCAACCATAGTTGCTACAACTATCATTGGTAATAATTTTTTTAGTTTAATCATATCTAATCCCTCCAAAATCTCCCCGTTTTTGTATGTTTAATTCCACAACTTCATTATAACGTTTTCACAACCTTTAACCCATATAAAATTCTTTTCAAAACTATCGAAATTCTTCTGCATTTTTATAATAACTAAAAAAAGTTACATAATATATTTATCTAAATATACATGTAACTCTTAAATATTAAAGTAATATTTTTTATAAATTTTATAATTTTCCTTCTAAAAGATCATTATATTTCTTCATAATATTTCTTAAAATTTCATTATTAACATCAAACTTTATATCATCAACTTGAGATATTGGTAATATAGCAACAGAAGTTCCTGAAATAAATAATGAGTCTAAATCTCTTATTTCTGAGGCTCTTATTTCCTTTTCCTCTACTTCTACACCTAATGATTCTGCTATTTTAAATATTTTATCTCTTGTAATTCCTCTAAGCACTGCTTCACCTTTAGCTGTTATAAGCTTTTTATCTTTTATTCCAAAAAAGTTTGATTTACTGCCTTCCGTAATAAAACCATTTCTATCTACTAAAAGAGCTTCATGAGCCTTATCTTCCTTCATCTTCTCCGCAATTTTAGCTCTAAACTCTGTACTAACTATCTTTAAATTAGGATTTTCTCTTTCACCATAATAAAGAATAACTTTTACTCCTTTTTCATAGTATTCTTCATCAGGATAAGAATGCATTATATAATATATTTTTAAATTACCATTACTTATGTTATATGTAATTTTTATATTACCAATAGCATTATCATTCTTTTTAATAACTTTAACTATTAAACTTTCTATGGTTTCTTCACTATATGGAAATTCTTTATTTATAAGTTTAAATGATTTTTTCATTCTAGCTAAGTGTTCCTTTAAAAACACTGGTTTCCCATTAACAACTCTTAAAACCTCATATATTATCTTTTCTTTATAATCTTCATCAGTAAAATCATTAATAGGATATATTATTCCATTATTTAAATAAAATTTATTTATCGCTTCCATTACTATTATACCTCCTTTGAAGATTATTTATTTCCATCTTAAAATTTCTATTTCATGTTTCTTTTTATAATTAATTAAATATGGATTTCCAACAAGATCTAATAATGGTTTATCTGATAATGAGTCTGAAAACATATATGAATTTTTAAAATCTACTTTTATATTTTTCTCTTTTAAAACCTTATTTAGTCTTCTAACTTTTTCTTCACCTTTACAATTGTTTCCGTCCATTTTTCTTATAAATTTTCCACCCTCAAATGTAAACTTAGTTCCAATTATTAAGTCTACTTCTTTTATTGCATAAAATTCTTTAACATAAAACTCTGGTGATGCAGATATAAGTACTACCATATATCCTTCTTTTTTTAATTTTTTTATCATATCTACTGCATCTTTATAAAGTATTTTACTTATTTTTTCATCATAAAATGATTTAGTAAGCTTAGCTAATTCTGCTTCGTCTATGTTTTCAATAAACTTTAAAAAACATTCTTTAACCCTTTTTTCATCATAAACTTTTATTCCATACATTAACCCTGAATATAATGCTCTTGGCAGAAATTTTATATTTTTTATATCTTTAGATACAAGATATTTAAAAAACTCCATTAATGTTTCTTTTCTTGTTATTGTATAATCTATATCAAATATCGCTAACTTTTCCACTTATTTTCCTCCAGCTTAACTATATAAAGGCTGAGCATTTTATATGCTTCAGCCCCTTTTGCTTATTTCAACTTATTAACAAATTTATTTATTCTCTCTAAACCTTTTTCAATTGACTCCATTGAAGTTGCATAAGATACTCTAACATAGTTATCTAATCCAAAAGCTTTTCCTGGAATAACTGCTACTTTTTCATGTTCTAATAACTTAGCAGAGAAATCCATTGAATCATTAATTCTTTCCCCATTAATTTCTTTTCCTAAGCATTTATCAATATTTATCATAATATAAAATGCACCTTGCGGTTTAATTATGCTTAAGTTATTCATTTCTTCTAAAGTCTTAGCCATATAGTTTCTTCTTCTTTCAAACTCAACAATCATTTCTTTAACTTTATCTTGTGGTCCATTTAAAGCTTCAACTGCTGCATATTGAGTTATAGAACAAACATTAGAAGTCATATGACTTTGAATATTAGTCATAAGCTTTGCTATTTTTTCTGATGCTCCACAATATCCTAATCTCCATCCAGTCATAGCATAAGACTTAGATAAACCATTTATAACAATAGTTCTTTCATATGCGTCATCAGAAACACTTGCAATACTTACATGCTTTTCTCCATCATATATTAATTTCTCATACATTTCGTCAGAAACTATTATAAGATCATGTTTTTTAGCAAATTCTGCTATTTCTATTAATTCTTCTTTATTATAAATAGTTCCTGTTGGATTATTAGGTGTATTTAATATAATAGCTTTAGTCTTTTCTGTAACTACTTTTTCTAAATTTTCTTTAGTAAACTTATAAGAAGATGTTTCATCACTTTCTACAAATACTGCTTTTCCATCTGCTAACCCTATAAGCTCAGGATAACTAACCCAATAAGGATTTGGTACAATTACCTCATCACCTGGGTTTAATATTGCTAAAAATACATTTGCAAGTGATTGTTTAGCCCCTGTAGATACTACTATTTGTGATGGTTTATATATTAATCCATTGTCTTCCTTAAACTTCTTACATATAGCTTCTCTTAATGGAAGTATTCCATTTACATTAGTATACTTTGTATTACCTTCTTCCATTGCTTTTATAGCTGCATTAATTATATTTGCTGGAGTATTAAAATCTGGTTCACCTGCTCCAAAACTAATTACATCAATTCCATTTTCTTTCATCTCTTTAGCTTTTGCTGTTATTGCTAAAGTTACTGACGCTTCTATTCTTTGTGCTTTTCTTGATAATTCCATTGATTTGCCCCCATTATCTCTTATTAAATTTAATAAACTTTTCTAAATACTCTTCATTTAATCCACAACTACCTATAGTTAAATTATCATAACCTAAAGCTCTACCGTGATAATCACTTCCTCCACTTATACATAACTTATACTTTTTAGCTAAATTAAAAAATTTATTTATATCTCCTTGCGAATGGCTTGGATGATATACTTCTATTCCTTTAAGTCCAAAACACCTTAATTCCTTTAAAATATTCTCAACTTCTATTTTTCTATATATTTGACCTGGATGAGCTAAAATAGCTACTCCATCAGACTTATTAATTACATCTATGCAATCTCTATAATTTAACCTAAATCCTTTAACATATGCTGGTTTTCCTTGAACTAAGAAACTTCTAAATGCACTTTTGTAGTTATCAAAATACCCTTTTCTAACCATTGCGTTTGCCACATGACTTCTTCCTACAGTTGAATCTATATCTATAGCTAAATCTTCCAAATCTAATTTTATATCATATTTTTTTAAATTAAATAGTATTTCTTCAACTCTCTTCATTCTTTGAGTATTTAATTCATCTACAACTTCTTGTAATTCTTTATTATCAATATCCATAAAGTATCCAAGTATATGCAATTCCATTTCTCTAAATTCAGTACTAAGTTCTATTCCTGGAATTATATTTATCTCTTTATAATTATTCTTAGTAACATACTGTGATGCTATAGAATCATGATCTGTTATAGAGATGTATTTAATATTATCTTTTATTGCTGAATCAATTATTTCCTCTGGACTTTTTATTCCATCGGAATAATTTGAATGAATATGTAAATCTGCATACTTCATCTTATTCACCTTTTCTTTTTAAGTGAAATTTTCATTTATAACTTTTACTTAGTTTAAGTTACTTCTCAATTTGTTATTCTAACTTATGATATAATATTAAAATTTAACATGAATTTTAATATTATATTTAAAAAACTAAGTAATATTTCCCATAATAAAAATATATCACCTTCGTTATGAAATGTAAATTGAAAACACTGAATTAAATTCTCAATAACACTAAGTAAATAAAAAAAAGAGATTATACAAATTACTCTGTATAATCTCATTAAATATTACTCGTTAGCTAAAACGTTAGTGTAATATTCTGTTACTTTGTCAAATTCAGCTTCTTCTGGAACTATAAGTTCTCCTTCTTCAGTTGATCTGAATAAGTAAACTGATTCATCTTCTGGATTTTGAGCTAATACATATTCATTTTCTTCAAATTCAAATGCATCAACTATTGGACAAGATATAACATTTCCGTTATCATCTTCTAAGTCAACAACAAAGTGTTCATGTTCGTGTTCTCCACACCCACAGTTATCTCCACATCCGTGGCTATCATGATCGTGTCCGCATCCGCAGCCTTCGCCGCATTTATTTAATTCATTTTCCATTTTACATTCCTCCTTAAATAATAAGCTAAACAATTTATTTTATTAATATTGTTTAAACTTAACTAGTCTTTATAATTGTACCCTTATTCTTAGGAAAATAAAAGAAAAATATATTTTTTTTATAAATTTTTAAAAGCTTTTTATAAATTATAAATAAAAAAAGAGGCTTTCACCTCTTTTTTTATTAATTTATTACTATTCTTGATTAGCAAGTTTTCTATAGTTTTCTAATCTTTCCATTGCATCTGCTTGAGTCTTTTCAAATAAAGCATCTGCAGCTTCTGGGAACGCCTTAGCTAATGAAGCATATCTAACTTCTCCCATTAAGAATTCTCTAAAGTCTCCCTTAGGTTCTTTTGAATCTAAGCTAAATGGATTCTTAGTTCCCTTTAATGTTGGATTGTATCTATATAATGCCCAGTATCCGCAATCTACAGCTTTCTTAGCTTCTGATTGTGAATTAGTCATTCCTGCTTTGATACCATGGTTAATACATGGAGCATAAGCAATTATTAATGATGGTCCATCATAAGCTTCTGCTTCAGCTATAGCTTTAAGAGTTTGATTTTTGTCTGCTCCCATAGAGATTTGAGCAACATATACATAACCATAGCTCATAGCCATCATTCCTAAATCTTTCTTCTTAGTTCTCTTACCAGAAGCAGCAAATTTAGCTATTGCAGCTGTTGGTGTAGATTTAGAAGATTGTCCACCAGTATTTGAGTAAACTTCTGTATCAAATACTAATACATTTACGTTTTCTCCTGATGCAAGTACATGGTCAAGTCCACCGTATCCGATGTCATATGCCCAACCGTCTCCACCAAAGATCCATTGAGATCTCTTAACGAAGAATTCTTTATCATTTAAAATAGTCTTAGCTATTTCAGCATCACAATTTTCAAGTGCAGTAACTAAAGCATTTGCTCTTTCTCTAGTTCCATCGCTTTCTTCTCTATTTTCTAACCAATCTTTTAATACAGCCTTAGTTTCATCAGCTATATCGCTTTCTAATGCAACTTGTACATTATCAGCAATTCTATCTCTTATAGCTTTAACTCCTAAGAACATACCTAAACCATATTCAGCATTATCTTCGAATAATGAGTTTGCCCAAGCTGGACCATGTCCATTATGGTTAACTGTATATGGAGTTGCTGGAGCTGATCCTCCCCAAATTGAAGAACATCCTGTAGCATTAGCTACCATCATTCTATCACCAAATAATTGAGTTACAAGCTTAGCATATGGAGTTTCTCCACAACCTGCACAAGCACCTGAGAACTCAAGAAGTGGTTGTTCAAATTGGCTACCTTTTAATGTATTCTTATTCATTGGATTTTTCTTAGCAGATACTTCTGTTGTTGCATAATCCCATGCATCTATTTGATCATGTTGACTATCTTGTGGTTTCATAACTAAAGCTTTGTTCTTAGCTGGACATACTTCAGCACAGTTTCCACATCCAGTACAATCAAGTGGAGTAACTCCAATTGAGAACTTATATGGAGCTTCTGTCTTTAATGCCTTAGCATCAGTAGTCTTCATTGAATCAGGAGCTTTTTCAGCTTCTTCACTAGTTAATAAGAATGGTCTTATTGCAGCATGAGGACATACTACTGAACATTGATTACATTGAATACAATTTTCTGGTATCCATTCAGGAACATTAATTGCAATTCCTCTCTTTTCATATGCAGCTGTACCAGCCATGAAAGTACCATCTTCCATACCATGTTTAACAAAAGTTGAAACAGGTAGACCGAAACCTTCTTGTCTATTCATAGGTTCAACTATTTCTTTAATAAATGCTGGAGCTTCCTTAGTAGTTGCTACTTCTGCATCTACTGCATTTGCCCATGCTGCTGGAACTTCTATTTTTACTATAGCTTCAACACCAGCATCAATAGCAGCATTATTCATATTAACAACTTTTTCACCTTTTTTACCATATGATGTAACAACAGCTTGCTTTAAGTATGTTACTGCTTCATCAACAGGAATTATATTAGCAAGTTTAAAGAATGCAGCTTGCATTATCATGTTAATTCTTCCACCAAGACCAATTTCTTGAGCTATCTTAACAGCATTTAATGTGTAGAATTCTATATTCTTTTCAGCTATAGTTCTCTTCATTTCTGCTGGTAATTTTTCATCTAATTCTTCTGGTGTCCAAATTGTATTTAATAAGAACTTACCATTATTCTTTATTCCATCTAATACATTATATTTATAAACATATGATTGATTATGACATGCTACAAAATCAGCTTTATCTATTAAATATGGTGATTTAATTGGTTTCTTACCAAATCTTAAGTGAGAAACTGTTATACCACCTGATTTTTTAGAGTCATATGAGAAATATCCTTGAGCATACATATCAGTATGGTCACCGATAATCTTAATAGCACTCTTATTAGCACCAACAGTACCATCTGAACCTAATCCCCAGAACTTACAAGCCTTAGTTCCTTCTGGTGTAGCATCTATATCTTCTACTGTTTCAAGTGAAGTAAATGTTACGTCATCAACTATACCAATTGTAAATCCATTCTTAGGCTCGTCCTTAGATAAGTTAGCATAAACTGCAGCTATATCTGAAGGGTTTGGATCTTTTGAACCTAATCCATATCTACCACCAACTATAACTGGAGCATTTTCTTTACCAGCAAATGCACTTACTACATCTAAGTATAATGGTTCACCAATTGATCCTGGTTCCTTAGTTCTATCTAAAACTGCAATTTTCTTAACTGTATCAGGAATTGCAGCTAATAATTTCTCTATTGAGAATGGTCTATAAAGTCTAACCTTTACAACACCAACTTTTTCTCCTCTAGCATTTAAGTAATCTACAGTTTCTTCAGCAACGTCTGTTCCTGAACCCATTGCAATAATTACTCTATCAGCATCTGGAGCTCCATAATAATCAAAACAATGATATTCTCTTCCTGTTAATTTAGTTATTTCAGCCATATATCCTTCTACTATTTCTGGAATATCATCATAGAATCTGTTTACAGCTTCTCTTGTTTGGAAGTATATATCTGGATTTTGAGCTGTACCCCTAGTTACTGGGTGGTCTGGATTTAATGCATTCTTTCTGAATTCACTAACAGCTTCCCAATCAACTAACTTAGCTAATTCATCATATTCTAACACTTCAATTTTTTGTATTTCATGAGATGTTCTAAATCCATCAAAGAAGTTCATAAATGGAATTCTAGTTTTAATTGCAGTTAAATGTGCAACTGCAGATAAATCCATAACTTCTTGAACTGAACCTTCAGCAAGCATAGCAAAACCAGTTTGTCTAGCTGCCATAACGTCTTGATGATCTCCAAATATATTTAATGAAGATGTTGCTAATGCTCTAGCAGATACATGTATAACTCCTGGAAGTCTTTCTCCAGATATCTTGTACATATTAGGAATCATTAATAATAAACCTTGTGAAGCTGTATATGTAGTAGTATAAGCTCCAGCCTGTAATGATCCATGAACAGCTCCTGCTGCTCCTCCTTCTGATTGCATTTCCATAACCTTTACTGGTTGTCCAAAAATATTTTTTCTACCTTGTGCAACCCATTCATCAACATGTTCTGCCATTGGTGATGATGGAGTTATTGGATAAATAGCAGTTACTTCTGTAAACGCGTATGAAACGTGTGCAGCAGCAGTGTTACCATCCATAGTCTTCATTTTTCTCATCTTGTCTACCTCCGCTTCCATTCTTTTAAAATTAAGCATATAAATAATATGGTATATATCAAATTAAACTATATTTAATTTCAAATATACCATTGTTGCTTACATAAACTGTATAACTTATTCACTTATTAGATATGAAATAAAACAAATTAAAATTAATTGTCTAAACTTAATAATTTTCCTAGCTCTTTAGCTTTTCGTAAATCATCCTGTTCTACAGAATCTTTAACTGCTAATTTTCCCAAAACTTTAAATCCGTAATCTTCCATATTCTTTTCCCATTTATCAATAAATTTCGTATCACGCCATCCACATGATCCAAATAACACTAAAGGTTTATTTCTAATTTCTAATTCTTTTAATTTATTAATAAATGGCTTCATATCTATTTCTTCTATATCATCGTTTATCATTGCAGGGCTTCCAAATGCTATCGCATCTGCTTCTAAAACATCTTGAATAGACGCATCTGCCACATGCTTTGTTTCAATTTCTACATCTCCTATACTAGCTCCTTCGCATATAGCATTGGCTATAATTTCAACATTTCCACCATTACTCCAATATATTATTGAAACTTTTTTCATTTTTGCACCTCTTTTACTTTTGTTTGGTTCAATATGCTAGTTTTTCCATCAATTTCATTATATACCACTAATTTTTTTTTTCAAGTTCTTTGCATCTATATTTTAAAATTTATTCTTTTGAAAACGGTTATATGGTAAATTATTTTTTCTTTATACTATTCATTATTACATTTATAATTGCATCAACACCATTTTTCATTTCACTATTACTCATATTTTTTACCAAATCATTTTTTCTTAATTGTAATTCTGAAAGTTTTTCCATCAAATTATGTTTTTCTATCATTTCATCTTCATCTAAAACTAATGAATACCCTTCTTTTGCAAAAGAATTAGCATTTAATATTTGATCTCCTCTACTACTTTTTTTAGATAAAGGTATTAATAGTGTTGGCTTTTTTAATGCTAATAATTCAAATATCACATTTGCTCCAGCTCTAGAAATTATAAAGTCTGCATATTTAAGTAAATGTGGTAAATCCTCTTTAACATATTCAAACTGCTTATATCCATCTAGTCCATCTAATGATTTATCTAAATTTCCTTTTCCACATATATGAATTACATTAAAACTCTTTAATATTTCATTAATATGATATCTAACTTCATCATTTATATTCTTTGCACCTAAACTACCACCTATAACTAGAATTACTTCTTTATCTTGCTTAAAGTTGCAAATTTCTTTTCCTCTTATTCTGCTTCCCTTTAATATTTCTTCTCTTATTGGAGTACCTGTTAATTCACCTTTACCGTCCTTTATATAATTTAAACTTTCTCTAAAAGTTACACATAATTTATCACAAAATGGAGCAGATAATTTATTTGCAAGTCCTGGTGTTAAATCTGACTCATGAGATACTACTGGTATCTTTTTCATGGATGCAGCTATAACAACTGGTACCGCAACAAATCCACCCTTCGAGAAAATAACATCTGGCTTTTCTTTTGATAAAATTTTACTTGCTTGTAAAACTCCTTTCATAACCTTAAATGGATCTGAAAAATTCTTCATATCAAAATATCTTCTTAACTTTCCTGATGAAATTGAATAATAAGGTATACCTGCGTCACCTATAATCTCCTTTTCAATTCCTTCATAACTTCCTATATACTTTATTTCAAAATCCTTTTCTTTTAATTTTGGAACTAAAGCTAAGTTTGGAGTTACATGTCCTGCTGTTCCCCCACCAGTCATTATAATCTTATACTTACTCATTAAAACACCTCATTGATTATTAATGTATCTATACTATTAATTATATTTATTAAAATAATATAGCTTTACACAAATTTTAAATCTTTATCTTAAATACTTTTATTAAGATTTTAACCAAATTCCAACTCTTAATTCTAAAATTTATTTAATATTTCCCAAATTAAAGTTGTAAATAGTTAATCATCCCTATATATTCTACCACTAACCCAGTATTTTTCCACCTTTTCCTCTAATTTAATATAATACAAACTGTTCAATTGGATAAGCTATTAACATAAAGATATAAGGAGGTGAATTTAAATGGCAAAAAACTTAGTACCAGAAGCTAAAGATAAATTAGCTAAATTCAAAAACCAAGTTTCTAGTGAAATGGGAGTTCCTTTCACAGATTATAACGGTAACCTAACTTCTAAACAATGCGGTAGTGTTGGTGGAGAAATGGTTAAACGTATGGTTGAACAATATGAAAACGGAATGAAATAAAAAATTCCAAAATAAATAATAGGATGCTTTATAAAGCACCCTATTATTTATTTAAAAAATTTATTTTGAAATTCTATAATTACTTATAACTAACTGAACCTTTTTATTTCCATTAAATTCATTAATTTCAGGCATGCAAATTATATCTAAATAAAGATTATTAGTTACACCATTAAATACTTTATTATACTCAATTTCACCTAACTCATCTTTTATTAAATTTTCAAAACTATCTATATCACCAAAATATATTCCTTCTATATATAATCTTCCATCGTTTAACTTAAGTTTAAGGGCATTTCTATTTTTTCCCAGTATTTTTACCTCTATAACTTTTAACTTTTTCATCCCAAAAGTAGGCTTAGGATTTGCTTTTCCATAAGGCTCTAATAATGATATTTGATCTATTAACTCATAATTTATTTGACTTAATAATAAGCCCATATCAATTGAAACCTTAGGAATTATATCCTCATCAGTTAATGTTGTAACATTATTTAATCTTATTCTAAATTCATCTATATTCTCATTTGGTATAGACATTCCAGCTGCCATTGGATGTCCCCCAAACTTACCTAATAAATCTTTACACTTAAGTAATTCTTCAAACATATTATACTCTTCAATAGATCTTCCTGAACCCTTAGCTCCATCATGTGCCTTTGTCAAAATAATTGTAGGAAGATTATATTTTTCTCTTACTCTACCAGCAATTATTCCTGCAATACTTTCATGAACATCTTCTAAATATACAACTAATACTTTATCCTTAGTCATATTATTTTTTTCTATTATTTCAATAGCTTCTTCTAAGCCCTCTTTTGTTAGTTCTTGTCTTTCTTTATTTAAATCATTAAGCTTTTCTGCTAATTCTTTAGCTTCTATTTCATTATCACTTAGAAGCATTTTCAATGCCCACTCTGCTTGTTCAAGTCTACCTGAAGCATTAATACTTGGCCCTATAACAAATCCTAGTGTATAAACTGTTATAGTCTTTTCCTCTAATCCTGTTTCCTTAAATAAAGCCTTTAACCCAATATTATTAGTTGAATTTATTCTTTTTAAACCTTCTTTAACTATTATTCTATTTTCAGAAGTTAAATCAACAACATCACAAACAGTAGCTATTGCAACATATTGAAGTAAATCATAAAGTTCCTCTTCACTTATATTAAACTCTTCATAAAGACATTGAACAAATTTGTAAGCTACAGTAGCCCCACAAATTTTATCAAACTTATATTCACACTTTTCTTGCTTAGGATTTAAAACAAAATCAGCATTAGGAACAATATATTTTCTCTCACCATTTTCCTCAATAAAAGGAACATCATGATGATCTGTAATTATTACCTTTAATCCTAATTCCTTAGCAAGTTTAACTTGATCTATTGCAGCTATACCATTATCACAAGTAATTATAATATCAACATTATCTTCACTAGCTTTTCTAATTATACTTTCATTTATTCCATAACCTTCTTTGATTCTATCAGGTATATGGAAACTAACATTTCCACCACATTTTTTTATAGCAGTATACAGTACATATGTGCTAATAACACCATCCACATCGTAATCTCCTACTATAAGTATCTTTTCTCCAGTAATTATACTGCTTTTCATTAATTCAACAGCACCGTTCATTCCTAACATTTCTTTAGGATTGTTAAAGTCACTTACATTACCACCTAGAAATTCTTTTGCCATATCTACATTATATATTCCTCTATTAACCAATAGCTTTGCTACCACTTCACTAACGCCTAAATCCTGTGCTAATTTCCCAGTATTAAACTTAACATTTCTAACCATCCACTTTTCCAAAAAAATCACCCCGCTTGTTTAGTTACAAGTAACAAGTGACAAGTTTTAAGTTAATGAATAAAGTCAGCTATCGCTGACTTTACTAAAAATTATATTAAAAAAACTCCCCAAGGAGTTTTCTCCTTAACTTATCACTTATCACTTGAAAGTTGTCACTTAATACTCTTCTAACTATTAAAAAGCATTGCCTTTTTAATTTCCTCTACCTTATCAGGTGCTACATGTTTTAAAATTTCAAACGCAAATGGTATTGCAGCTGCTGGTCCTCTTCCTGTAACAATGTTTCCATCAACAACTACAAGCTCCTCTTTATAATTACATCCTACTAATTGATCCTCAAATCCTGGATAACATGTTGCATTTTTACCATTAACTATTCCAATCTTACCAAAAGTTATTGGTCCTGCACATATAGCAGCTACAACCTTACCTTCATCATAAAATTTCTTTACAAGTTCATTAACTTTTTCATCATCTCTTAAGTTCACTGCCCCTGGCATTCCACCCGGTAATACAACAACATCATAATCATAAACTTCTTCATTTAAAACTTTATCTGCTTTTACTGTTATTGAATGAGATGTAGTTACTTCTAAACTCTTTGTTCCAATAGTATTACATGTAACACCTGCTCTTCTTAAAATATCAACTGTTGTTAATGCTTCAATAGTTTCAAAACCTTCTGCTAATAAAACTGCAACCTTCACTTTTATACACCCCTTAACTTTAATTTATAATTAAGAGTTAGTAATTATAAGTTATAGTTAAATTCATTAAGAAATTTATTTATTCACTACTAATTACTAACTCAAAAATCTTAACTATATTGTGTTTCTATTATTTCATCATCTAAATTAATAACCATAATATTAGTTCCTCGTCCAGCCCTATTTTGAACTCTAATATTATTTACTTCTACTATTTTTTTCTCTTTATTCTTTGTTACTAATATAATTTCTTTATTTATGTTGTCATCTACAGCTATTTCATCTACACCATTATTTACTGTATAAATTATACTTCCTGAAATGGCTTCATCATCTTCCTTTAAACTTATTCCAGTAACTCCAGATGCAATTCTTCCCATAGTATTTACGCTTTCGCTTAGGAATCTAATTGCCATCCCCTTCTTACTTACAATAATTACTTCTCCACTATTTTCTTCTATACATACAGAAATTACTTCATCATTTTCATATTTAAATTTATATGCCTGACATACTGAGTAAGTTGTATCATACTCTTTAAGAGAAGTCTTCTTTATCATACCCTTTTTAGTAAAGAAGTAAACCATCTTCTTTTCATCAAAACTCTTAACTGAATATATATCTATTATTTTTTCTTTTTTAGAATATCCATCAACTATATTTTCTAATGCAATTTCTTCTTTTACAACGTTAGAAATTAAAAATGCTGGTACTTTATACATATTTCCTTTGTCTGTAAATAATAATAATGTGCTTAAAGAATCTGTATTAACTTTTAGTCTATCATTAGATTTAGCTCTTGCAAATCCCTTTAATTTACCTTTTGCTGTTACTCCAACACTAAATGTCATAAGTTCAAACTCATTTACGTATTCTACACTTGTAATTTCATCACTTTCAATTAGATTGAATAACTGAGTTCCTAAAATATTTCTCGGTGTATCTTCTATATTAGGTAACTCTAAACTAAATTTTAAGCCTAATTTAGTTTTTACCTCTAAGAATTGTTTTTCTTCTTCACTATCTATTAAAATTATGTTTAATACATATTCGTTTTCTTTTAATTTTAATGCTTGAATTTTACTATAACTAGTTTGGAATTTATCTAAAGTACTCTTCTTTATTATACCCCTATTAGTTATAAATTGAACACTCTTACTTCCATCTAATACTCCCACTGAGAATGCTTCTACAATATTTTCATCATCTAGGTTTAAAGTCTTAATTATAGAATCTACTCTTTCTCCTTTTTCTTTCCATTTACCTTCTGGAATATTTATACCTTTAACTTGATACATGTTACCTTTATCAGTAAATAAAAGAATATTTTCTGTAGTATTAGATTTAAATAAGAATTTAAGTTCGTCACCTTCTCTATATTCTATATCTTCAGCTTTGGCATTTGATCTTTGATAAGTTCTTACCGGAATTCTCTTAATAAAACCATCTTTAGATAAAGTAACCATAACATCTTCAACTACTATAAGTTCCTCTAAATCAATCTTAGCCTCACTATCATCCTCTACTATCATAGTTCTTCTTGGATTTCTAAATCTATCAGTTATTTCCTTTAATTCTATCTTTATAACTTTTAGAAGTTCTTTTTCATTTTCTAATATTTTTCTTAATCTCTTTATAGTTTTTTCAAGTTCTGCATACTCTTTTTGGAAGACTTTTATTTCTAATCCTGTTAATCTATAAAGCATAAGTTCTAATATTGCTTCTGCCTGAATTTCTGTAAATCCAAACTTTTCAATTAAATTTATACCTGCATCTTTTTTAGATTTTGACTCTCTAATAGTTTTAATAATTTCATCTAAAACATCAATTGCTTTAATAAAACCTTCAACTATATGGAATCTTTTTTCTGCCATGGCAAGCTCTTTTATAGTTCTCTTTGTAACTATATCCTTTTGATGGTTAACATAATGCATTATTATAGTCTTTAATCCCATAGTTTGCGGCTTACCATTTGCAAGTGCTACCATATTAAAACTTATATTACATTGTAAATCCGTTTTCTTAAATAAGTACTTTAATATCTTATCTGCAGTATCATAATCTGCTGCCTTTTTAAGTTCAACAACAGCTCTAATACCACTTCTATCTGATTCATCTCTAATATCAGTAATTGCTTCTAAAGCTTTTTGATGTCTCTTATCACCAGTCATTTCTGATATTGTTTGAAGAATTTTTGATTTATTTCTTCTATAAGGGAATTCTGTAATTACTATTCCATATCTTCCGTTTTCAAGTTTTTCTATATTAGTTTTTGCTCTTAAAGTAACTTTTCCTTCCCCAGTTTCATAAGCAGACAATAAAGAATTTTTACCTATAAGAACACCACCTGTAGGTAAATCTGGTGCCTTAATATACTCCATAAGCTCTTTAGTTGTTATTTCTGGATTATCTATATAAGCAAGTACTCCATCTGTAACTTCCCCTAGATTATGAGGTGGTATATTAGTTGCAAGTCCAACGGCAATACCAAATGTTCCATTTACTAAAAGGTTTGGATATCTTGCTGGTAATACCTTAGGTTCCATTTCACTATCTGAATAGTTTGGAACCATATCAACAGTATCTTTATCTATATCTCTAAGCATTTCCATAGCTATTTTTGATAATCTAGCCTCAGTATAACGCATAGCAGCTGCTCCATCACCATCCATAGATCCAAAGTTACCATGCCCATCAAATAAAGGTTCCCTAGTTGAAAAATCTTGTGCCATAAGTACCATTGCATCATAAACTGATGAATCACCATGTGGATGGAATTTACCAAGTACGTCCCCAACTATTCTTGCACTTTTATAATAAGGTCTATCTGGAAAAGCCTTTAAAAGATAAGCTCCATAAAGTATTCTCCTATGAACAGGTTTTAATCCATCTCTTACATCTGGAAGAGCTCTATCCTTTGCAACCTCAACTGCATATGGAAGATAATTATCTGGCATAGCCTCTTCAAGAGGTATTCTTAATATATTGTTATCTCTCGGAATGTCGTGTCCCTTCTTAGCCATAATTTAACTCCTTTCTTTTCCTAAAACTCTGCATACTTATACATATAATTTTTTCTTGGCTCAACAACATCACCCATTAAAAGTGATACCATTTTTTCTGCCTTAGCTGCATCTTCAATAGTAACTTGGAAAAGAGTTCTAGTTTCTGGATTTAAAGTTGTATCCCAAAGCTGATCCGGATTCATTTCTCCAAGACCTTTATATCTTTGAATTAATGCTCCTTTTCCTATTTCTTTCTTTACTTTCTCTAACTCTTCATCACTATAGGCATATTTTGATACTTCTTTACCCTTTACAAGCTTATAAACTTTATATAAAGGTGGTTGTGCTAAATAAAGATGACCATTTGCAATAAGTGGTCTCATATATCTATAAATATAAGTCATCCATAAAGTTCTAATATGGAATCCATCAACGTCAGCATCACTCATTATTATAATTTTATCGTACTTTAAATCTTCTTCCTTATAATTATCTAAAGTTCCTGTTCCTATTGCTGTATTAAATATTTTAAGTTCTTCAGATGCTAGTACATTTTCAAGTTTTTGCTTTTCTGTATTCATTATTTTACCTTTTGAAGGCATTATAGTTTGGAATCTTCTATCTCTAGCTTGCTTTGCAGAACCTCCTGCAGAATCTCCCTCAACTACGATAAATTCATTTACAGTATTATCTTTTAATGTACATACCGCAACTTTACCAGCAAGTGGTGCTGTTCCTTTACCTATTTTTTTCTTTTCAGCTTCATTTATCTTTTTAATTTTCTCTCTTCTTTGAGCCGCAGCAAGAGCATTATTTATAAGACTTGTTGCAACTTCTTTATTATCTTCTATCCATTCACAAAGCTTAGTATATGCTAAATCATTCATCATAGTATAAGCTTCTGAACTTCCTAATTTTGTCTTAGTTTGACCTTCAAATACAGCATTAGTAATCTTAATTCTAACTATAGCTGTCATTCCTTCTCTTAAATCATCACCTTCAAACTCTTTATCCTTTTCTTTAATAAGGCCTAGCTTCTTTGCCCACTCTTTAAAGGCTCTTGTCATACCAGTTTTAAATCCTGATTCATGAGTTCCCGCTTCTGTAGTAGGAATATTATTAACATAACTTGCAATATATTCAGTTGTAGAGTCTGTAAATTGCATACAAACCTCTCCATACATTGAAATATTATTTATTGCTCTTTCCCCTTCAAAAAGGATTGGTGTAGGATGAATAGTAGTTTTACTTTCATTTAAATAATCTATAAAATCAAGTAAGCCTCTTTCAGAATAGTATTCTTTTCTAATCTCTTCATCCTTTCTTCTATCTATAAGTTCAAGATGTATTCCTTTATTTTGGAATGCAAGCTCTTGCAATCTTTCATCTATAATATCAAATTTAAAATCAGTTGTTGAAAAAATTTCTCCATCAGGTTTAAATGTAACTCTAGTACCGGTATCCTTTGACTTCCCTACAATTTCTAATGCTGTAACTGCAGTTCCTGGCATATCTTTTTTAATATCTTTATCATAAGCATATTCAAATCTTTGTTTATATATATTTCCATTTTGATGTACTTCAACTTCAAGCCATTTAGAAAGTGCATTAACTACTGCTGCTCCAACTCCATGAAGCCCTCCTGATGTTTTGTAGTTTTTATTATCAAACTTACCACCAGTGTGTAATTCAGTAAATACCATTTCTACCCCTGATTTTTTCTTAATTGGATGAATTCCTGTTGGTATTCCTCTACCATTATCTATAACAGTAACACTTTTATCTTTATTTATAATAATTGTGGCTTTATCTCCAAATCCATTAGATATTTCGTCTATCGAGTTGTCTAATATCTCCCATATACAATGATGTAATCCTTTTGTTCCTGTAGATCCTATATACATACCGGGTCTAACTCTAACTGGTTCAAGTTTCTCTAAAGATGTCAAATCCGTTACATCATATTTACTATTAACTTCATTATTCATATAAACCTCCAAAATTATAACCTATTAACACTTAAGTAATAATTTAGATATAATTATACAATTTCATAATATCAAAATCAAACTAATGTTCTTTATTAACGTTTTTTATTCTATCATACTTCTGTGTTTATTTAAAATTTTATTAAAAAATCCCCTTAAAGTCCTATCTTTTACGGTATTTAATTATAATCTATTTTATATTAATTAGTAACTACTTTAAGAGTTTTTCTTTTTTGCTTTATAAATATTTAATATGTATTCCCTATTTTTAATATTAACTTATTTATATCTTATCCTCATTATTTAAATTTACAAGTGATTTTTATTTGACTATTTAATATTTTAATATCTATTAGTAAATTAACAAGGTAGTTTTTTATAATAAAAATAAAAAAATCAAATCACTTTATAATTATATAAACTATAAAGCAATTTGATTTTTATAATAAAATATTATTTTCTAAAATCTTAAATCTAATTACTAATTAGTATTTTAAAATTGTAACTATACTATACCTTGAGCCATCATAGCATCAGCAACCTTCTTAAATCCAGCTATATTAGCACCCATTAATATATTTCCTTCTTGTCCATACTCTTTTGCAGCAGCTGCTGAATTTTTATAAATGTTAACCATAATATTTTTAAGCTTATTATCTACTTCTTCAAAGCTCCAAGACATTCTCATGCTATTTTGAGACATTTCTAAAGCTGAGCAAGCAACTCCACCTGCATTTGCTGCCTTAGCTGGTCCAAATAATACTCCATTACTTTGGAAAACTTCAATAGCCTCTAATGTACTTGGCATATTTGCTCCTTCAGCAACTACTTTCGTTCCATTTTCAACTAAAATTTTTGCTGAATTTTCATCTATTTCACCTTGAGTTGCACATGGAAGTGCTATATCACATTTTATAGTCCAAATACCTCTACAACCTTCAAAATATTTAGCAGAAGGTACGTAATCTAAATATTCTTTTATTCTTCCTCTCTTAACTTCCTTAATTTCTTTTACTACTTCAAGATTTATTCCATTTTCATCATATATATATCCATTTGAATCACTTAGTGCAACAACTTTAGCTCCTAATTGCGTTGCCTTTTGAGTTGCATATATAGCAACATTTCCTGAACCTGAAATTACAACTCTCTTTCCATCTAATGAAAGATTATTAGCTCTCATCATTTCTTCCGTAAAATAAACTAATCCGTATCCTGTTGCTTCAGTTCTTGTTAAGCTTCCGCCATAAGCTAATCCTTTTCCCGTTAAAACACCTTGATCATTAGCATTTCTAATTTTCTTATAATATCCATACATATATCCAATTTCTCTAGCACCAACACCAATATCTCCTGCTGGTACGTCTGTATCTAATCCTATATGTTTACATAATTCAGCCATGAAACTTTGACAAAATCTCATTACTTCTCTATCAGATTTTCCCTTAGGATCAAAATCTGAACCACCTTTTCCTCCACCAATAGGTAAACCTGTTAATGAGTTTTTAAAGATTTGCTCAAATCCTAAAAATTTAACTATGCTAGCATTTACTGTTGGATGGAATCTTAATCCTCCTTTGTAAGGACCTATAGCACTATTAAATTGAATTCTATATCCTCTATTAACTTGAACTCTTCCTTTATCATCTACCCAAGGAACTCTAAACATAATTTGTCTTTCTGGCTCTACAATTCTTTCTAATAATCCCTCTTCCATATATTCTGGATGTTTCTCAAATACCGGAATCAAAGAAGTCGCAACTTCCTTTACTGCATCTAAAAATTCTTTTTCATTTTCATTTCTTTTTTCCACTTGTTCTAAAACATTTAAAACATATTCTTTTCCTGTCATAAGCCTTCCCCCTTAATTTTCATTGCTATATTTTATACATATTTTAGGATATATTTTACATATAATCATATCATTTGCATGACTTTTTTATATTAACAAATTTTCATCAAGTTATTTATTAATATCCTAATCCTACTTTATATATTAATCCTATTTTGGTAATTTTTAAAGCTTTTTTTGAAAAAATAACAAAAAAAGTTATGCTAAATAAATTTAACATAACCTTTCTAAAACTATTCGTTATTTATAATATTATTATTTTCTATTAATTCATTAATTAATAAGAATATATTTTTAGTAGAATCATTTTTATCGAATGATTTACAAGCTTCCTTCATATCTTCTAGTTTTTCACTATCTTTTAACAGCTCTACTATAGCTGCTCTACAACTATTTCCATCACTAATTCTTACCGCCATATTATGTTTTAATAAGAACTCTGCATTTTCTTCCTCTTGACCTGGAATTGCATTGAAAACAGCCATTGGAATATTACATGCTAATGCTTCTGTAACAGTTAGTCCACCTGGTTTAGTAATTATTATGTCCGATGCTTGCATAAACTTATTAATTTCATCTGTAAAGTATATAAGCTTTGTCTTTTTAGGACTACTTCCTATTACTTCTTCAAAGTGATTATATAACTTTTGATTTCTTCCTGTTACTAATATTATTTGAAAGTCCAAATCTATATCTATTATATTCTCATAAACATCAAAAACATTGGATACTCCAAAGCTTCCTGCCATCATCAATATTGTTGGCAAATTTTTATCAAGACCTAATTCTTCAATTACTAATTGTTTTTCCTTTTCCTCAAAGAATACTTCATCCACAGGTATTCCATATGGATAAATACATCTTGAGTCTACTCCTTCAGCAATCATTTTAGTAACCATATCATCATTTGCAACTATATATGCATCTACTTTATCACTTATCCAAGCTTTATGCGGAGCATAATCAGTCATTATACAAATTAACGGTATATTTATTTCTTTCTTTGATTTTAACCTTGATACCATTTCTGTTGGAAATGGATGAGTTGTTATAATAATATCTGGTCTAAACTCATCAATCAAAGGTAATAACTTATTTGCAAATATATTGTTAAGTCTAGTTACAAAATTAGCAAATTTGTGATCCTTATTAGTTAAATCATATAATTTCCCATATAATTTAGGCGTTTTAGTAGCTAAATAAACATATCCACCTGTAACTGTTTTATTTAATATTGGACTTATATACAATAAACTATCTACTATTTTAACATTTATATCTTTATTCTGTTGGGTCATATAACCCTCTATTGCTTTAGATGCCCTCATATGTCCGCCACCGGTTGACGCTGACAAAATAAGAATATTCATTTAAGCTCCCCCTAACAATATAATTTATCTCGATAATCAATTTATTATTATATCACATAATTTTAAATATTAAAAAACCACTCTTCCTAATAAAGAAACTACACTTATTCCACAAGTAATGCCTAAAAACATCCCAAAAATAACATCTGTTGGATAGTGTACTTTTAAATAAACTCTTGAAAATGCAATTAATGTTGCAATAGGGCTCAATATTAATCCCAACTTTCCATTCATTTGTAATAGTACTGCTAAAGCTGCAAATGAAGATGCTGTATGACCTGATGGAAATGAGTATGTTATAGGTCTATTTATTAACAATTCTTCTTCATTCTCTTGAAATGGTCTATTTCTTCTAACTATGTGCTTTATTATTCCTTCACCAATTATTGTAGTTAACATTAATGCTAAAATAACACCAATTCCAATAATTCTATCTTCGACCTTTAATAACATTAAACTTGATATAATCAACCATATTATTCCTAAATTTCCCATCATAGTTATAATAGGCATTATTCTATCAAATGTTCTATTTTTACATTTTTCACTTATGTACTTTAATCCTTTATTATCTATTATCTTAAAAAAATTAAACATCCTTTCCCTCCTTACTTATATTTTACCCCCTTTAATGTTTCACATACCGTAATACTTCCCTTCATTACACTCTTATTATATAATAAAATTCTTATATAAAGTTAATTCTTTGTTAACATTTATCTACTATTTTTCTTAATGTTTTCTTAAGAAACTAAAAAAAGAAGGAGAAATAATACTACTATTTCCCCTTCTCTATTTAGTTTCATTTATTTGTTTATTTATGTTTTGAATAAATTTTATTTTTTTACCTTTTATATAATACAGATAAATAGGAATATTAGCAACAATCCCCATTAAAGTTCCACATATTATATCCCACATGGTATCATGCAAGCTATTATTTTGAGATGCAAATCCAAACAATTGATCTGTTGAAAATTCCCATATTTCCCATACAGCAGCACCTGCAATTGAAAATATTATAGAAAACAACATAGGCATATACCTTTTAAATGAATTCTCTACACTACCATTACTTACATGTAAAAACAAGATATATCCTATCAATCCAATAATAAGCCCTGATAATAAATGTAATATTTTATCGTACATAGGTATAATTATATAAAAATCAAATACATTTCCTAAATACATTGCTCCAATAATAAAAGCATAAATCAAATAAAAGCTTATTCTTGCTTTTCTTAAAAAAGTTTTTTTATAAACAAAATACACTATCCATAAAGTAACTGCCATTAAGCCTATTCTAAAAAGCTTTTCTCCACCTCTAAACAGAAAATCATATATTGCTGTAATAACTAATATTACCATTGTTATTAAATTTACTCTCAATGCTTTATCTTCTAATAAACTCATTAGCATACTCCTTCATTAATTAATATATTTTTTTATCTCTCATTACTAAAGCAGAAATACATCCAAATACTAGCCCCCCAATATGGGCACCATTATCTATATTACTTAGTGTAACTCCTATAAATATATTTATGAGTAAAACTTTAAATAAATTCATTATATATGCTTTTCCAATTTTATTTTTATGCCTTATTCCAAAAATAAGCATAGCTCCTAAAAGTCCAAATATTGCTCCTGAGGCCCCTACACTTATTGAATCTGCATTAAATAAATAACTAAATATGCTTCCTCCCAAGGCGGAAATTAGATATATACCTATATATTTAACCTTTCCATATACATACTCTACTTCTGATCCAATAATTTTAAGTGAATACATATTAAATGCTATATGCGCTAATCCTCCATGTAAAAATGCACATGTTAATAATCTCCAAGGTTGTCCATTATCAATTAATCCATTTACTTTTGCACCTAATGCTATAAGGGTATATAAATCAATATTATATATATTTTTAGATAAAAAAGCTGTAATTATAAAAATCAAAATATTTATACATATTAATATATACGTAACTAGACTTTCTTTATATTTCACCTTTGGATTATTTGATTTTTCCTTTTCAATACTATAATTTAATATAGAAACAAGTGGTTTACAGCTATTATCGCTGTAAACTACTTGTTTTTCTCTTTCTGAATAAATTAACTTATTATAAGGCTGATGAATTAATGATTCATCATTTTCTGTAGTACATATAACTATATTTAAAGATATTTTTTTTGAATATAGTTTTCCTAGAAAGCTCATTGCTTCGTAATATACAAAATCACTTTCATTATTTTTACATACTACAGCAGCATAAATAAAATCTTCATTCTCCATTATAGCTATCCACTTATTTTCTTTTAAAGCATCACTATAATAATCTTTTATATAAAATCCAGCCTGTTTTGTTAGTTCACTAAATAAAACATTTTCTAATTTATTCATACTTAAATTTCTTTCTCTAGCATATCTAATAATTCATTAAATCTATCAATAGTTGCTTCTAATGGCTTAGGTGTAGTCATATCTACTCCTGCTTTCTTTAAAATCTCTATTGGATAATCACTTCCACCGCTCTTTAAGAATCCAACATATTTTTCAACTGCATTAGGTTCTTTATTTAAAATACTCTTAGCAAAAGCTGATGCTGCTGCATATCCTGTTGCATATTGATATACATAGAAATCACTATAGAAATGTGGTATTCTTGACCATTCAACATCAATTTCATAATCAACTACCATTTCTGGACCAAAATATTTAACATTTAACTCATGCCATTTTGCATTATAATCTTCTGCAGTTAATGGAATACCTTTTTCAAAACTTTCATGAGTATAAAGTTCAAATTCTGCAAACATTAATTGTCTAAATACAGTAGTTCTTATTTGTTCTAATTCTTGATTTATTAAATATAGTTTTTTCTTTTTATCAGTTTCTTTATTTATTAAATGATGAATTAATAATGCTTCATTAGTAGTTGAAGCAACTTCTGCGCAGAATAATGTATAACCTGCATAATAGTAACTTTGTTCTTTTCTTGAATAATAAGAGTGAATTGAGTGACCCATTTCATGAACTAAAGTTGATACATCATTAAGTTCATAATTATAGTTTAATAAAACATAAGGTTTAGTATCATATCCACCCCATGAATATGCTCCACCACGTTTTCCTTTATTAATATATTTATCTATCCATCCACCGTTAATTCCTTCTTGGAATATATCTAAATATTCTTTTCCTAAAGGTTGTAATCCTTCAATTGCCATTTTAACAGCATCATCAAATTCTACTCTTTCTTTAGGGATTTCAATTACTGGAACATATAAATCATACATATGCATTTCATCAAGACCTAATAGTTTTTTCTTTAAACCTACATATCTATGAAGTGATGAAAGATTATCATCTATAGTTTTTATAGCATTAGTATAAACTTCTAAAGGAATATCATTTGGTTTTAATGATGCTTCTAATGCACTATTATAATTTCTTACTCTAGCTCCAAAATTAAATACTTTTATTGAACTAGAAAGAGTTGTTGCTAATGTATTTTCAAAAGCTTTATATTCTTTGAATAATCCTTTAAATGCTTCTTTTCTAACTTCTCTATCCTTTGATTTTATAAATGAAGAATAATTCCCTTCTGTTAATTCAACTTCTTCTCCATCTTCATCCTTAATATTACCAAATTTCATATCAGCATTTGTCATAATATTATGTATAGATGATGGTGCATCTAAACAATCTGAAGCTGCTGCAAGTAACTCTTCCTCTTTTTTATCTAATACGTGTGGTTTTTCTTTTAAAATATTTTCTAATAAGAATTTATATGGTTCAAGTCCCTTTAATTCTTCCATTTGTTTTTCTATTGTTCCATCTGGAAGAGATAAAATTTCTGGTACAACATAAGCTGTATAAGTAGCATATTCAGCCATATAAGCATCAATTTTATTCATCATTGCTTGATATTTTGTATTACTTGTATCTTCATCACATCTTAAATGTGCATAAACATAAATTTTTTCTGCTTTTCTTGATACCTTTTCATTTACTTCAAAATATCTTATTAAAGTTTCACCATCTCCAAGTTTTCCTTCAAATTCTTTAAGTTTTGGTGCTTCTTCTTGTAATTCTTTATATTCTTTTTCCCAAACCTCGTCATTAGAGTATATTTCATTAATACTCCATTTATCTTGTTCTTGTATTTCCTCTCTTTTCTTTAAAACCTTACTTTCCATAGCCCACCTTCAGCCTATCTCTATAGGCATCTCCTTTCTATTTTTATTGATATTCTTCTTCTTTCCCTTCAATATCATTAAAGGCTTTTTCCATAGCTTCTTCTATTAACTCTATAGAAAGAGATAATTTTTCTTCAATGTAGTCATGATCATCTTTATATTTAAAATTAATTAAAAATGTTGGATTATATTCATCCTCAACTTCTTCAATTTCAAATCCTTCATTTTCAAATAACTCCATATTAAATACATCATATATTGCAGAGTATTCCCATTCTTCAACATCTTTATTTGTATCAAATTTTATATAAACACTATCTCCTTTAACATAAAAACCTTTTATGTATTCTGCTCCTTCTGAAACTTTATAGCTTCCAAGTTCTTTTGTTACAAATCCTGTTTCATTATCTCTTTCCATTAATATTAAGCTTGAATAATCCATAATAATATTCTCCTTTTCGTCTTATCTTTATCTGTATTTTTCTATCCATAAACTAAAACTCATTTTATGAATTTAATTTTAGTAAACATAATTATAAAATCTTTATTATTTTATTTAAAAATGTTTATTCAAAGTTGTTAAAATACACATCCTAAAACAAAGAATGTTTTATCTTAATTATATTGTTAGTATTGCAAATATACAATATTTTCTTTACTTATTTACATAATATGGTAATATATAATTGTAAGTGAGTTTCTAATTTTTTATTTATCTAATGGAACTTGCCCGAAACTCCAAGTTTCAATTTGGTAAGTGGAAGGTACACTTTACTGTACTCCTACAACAAAAAGAGTAGGAGTTTCCTTAAAGATTTCTTTGTGGAGGTTAACGTATGAACACTGTTTCTGCAGTAAAAAAGCAAAATTTACTTAAAATAAATCATAAAAAAAAGAAAATACAAAGAAATAGAAAAATTATTGTAATAAGTATTCTATTGTTAACATTATTTATTATAGGAACCTCCATAAAAAATATGTATGTATCTTATAGATGTTCTAATTTTATTTATTCAGTTGATTATTATTTTACTCATTGGAAAGATAAATCTCTTAGATTAATAGAGGTAGAATCTATGTCTGTAATATCAAAAATTGATAATACAATCGAAATTGAGGCATATGGTTTTGCCTATGAAAAACCTTATAAAAAAACGTATTTAATAGGAACTTTTACCGAAGATGATAAGGGACGCTGGCATATGACATCAGTTAAGATTAAAGATGAAACTTCCGCTATAGAAACAGAAGAAAATATTACATCTGAATAGCAAATTAAAATATGCGCATCGTTTTATCGATGCGCATTTTATTACTAAGACTCTAATAAATTATCAAACTGTCTACTTACATTCCAAGTATGATAGTTATTTCCTTCCTTTGAGTGATTTTCTATAAAATCTTGTAAATCAACTTCAACTTCAGTAAATTCGTCTAATTCCATTCTAACAGTATCATCTTCAGTAAACTCAATTTTAGTGATTTCTCCTTGTTCTATCTCATCACTACCATAGTGAAAAACTACTCCTAACTCCACTAATGTATCAAAACTTTCTATTAATTCTTCAATTTTATCTTTTATCATTTTTTTCTCCTTATATTATTACTTTCAAGAATATTATATTAAAACTTGTTCCTTTTCCAAGATCACTTTCTGCAGTTATACTGCCACCATGTGCCTCTATTATCTTTTTACTTAATGATAATCCAATTCCTATACTTTTAGGATTTATAGAGTTTTTACCCTTATAAAATCTCTTAAATATATTTTTAAGCTCAGTTTTTTCAATTCCTTCACCATTATCACTTATTGTAATACTAATAGACATAGGTGTTTCTTCAAGTGTAATTTTAATTTTCCCATTAATATCAGTATGTTCTATAGCATTTTTTATTATATTACTTAAACTTTCAGCAATCCATTTTTTATCATGAAAATAATATCCTTCACTATTAATATCTAGTTCTATATTTTGATTTTTATTATCTGCACTTAACTTTAATGGTGCTATAGCATATCTTATACTTTCACTAAGTGGTATCATTTCTTTATTATAACTTACTGCATTACTTTCTATTCTTGCATATTTAAGTAACGTTGTTATAAGCCAATCCATTCTATCTAATTGCTCAGAAGTCATCTCTATAAATTTACTTTTCGTTTCAACATCCATATTTTCATGATTTTTTAATATATCATTATAAGCTATTAAAGCTGAAAGTGGCGTTTTTAACTGATGTGATATATCATTTATTATATCCTTTAAGTTTATCTTTTCATCTTGTAGATCTTTTAATGCACTTTCAAGCCTTTCTCCCATATGAGTAAACTTATTATAAAACACATAAAAATCTCCTTCTTCAAACTTAATCTCGTTAGAATTAAAATTTCCCTCAACCATTTCATCTGCTCTTTCGCCTAACTTTTTTATATTATTAAATATTGGTGAAATAATTTTAAAAATCAATACTATAACTACTAAAAAAAATACTCCCCACAATAATATTATAGTTAACTTGAAATTACTATAACTATCTTTAAGAATTGGATTTTTTATTGAGTTTAAATTCTCATTATAATAATATTTATCTAAAATATTATTTTCTGATGAATAGTATTTATTTATATTTCCTTTAGTTATTATTGGAACTATTTCTTCTTCAAGTTCAGGATTATTTTCAATTATCGCAGCAACTAAAGCTATATTTTGATTAATATATTTTTTATTTATATCATTAAACCAACTATATGTTACAAAAATAAAAACTACTAAAAATACTAAAAAGGTTATAAAGCTAGTTATTACAATAAGTTTTGCTTCCTTATTTTTAAACAATCTCACAGATTATACCTCCTTAGCTTCTTTAGCCCATCTATATCCTATTCCTCTTACTGTTTCTATATATATAGGATTTTTTATATCATCTTCAACTTTTTCCCTTAACCTTTTTATATAAACTGTTAATGCATTTCCATCAACAAAATTACCATCAGTATCCCACAGTCTTTCTAATAGTAAATTTCTTTCTAATACATTTCCATTATTCTTTATTAAAAGTAATAACAGTTTATATTCAATAGTTGTAAGATCAATAACCTCTTCCTTTTTATAAACTTTATATTTTAATAATTCAACAGTTATATCTCCACTTATAATTTTATTACTATTTTCTTCTTTTTTAGGTGCTACTCCTCTTCTCCTTAAAACTGCATTTATTCTAGAGACTAATTCTTTAACTCTTATTGGCTTAGTTATATAATCATCTCCACCCATATCTAGTCCCATAACTACATTTCCTTCTTCATCACATGCAGTCATAAATATTATAGGTATTTCACTATTTTTTCTTATTTCTTTGCAAAGTTCATATCCTGTTCCATCTGGTAGCATTACATCTAATAATATTATGTTAAATTCATTATTTTTATATTGCTCCCTAGCTTCACTTAAATTCTTAGCATGAACTACATCAAAGCCTTCTTGTTTTAATGTATATTCCACTCCTAATGCTAATGGTAAATCATCCTCTATAAATAATATTTTTATCATCTCTAAATTCCCCCTTTTACCCTAAAATAGGAGCAGAAATTTATCTGCTCCCATTTTTTATTAATATTATAAACTACTCTTAATATTTTATAAATATATTATTACTCAATATTTCTTATAGTTTCTACTAAACTCATTTTCTTAAGCTTATTTAATGGTATCAATGAAGCTATAAAAACTACTAATAAATTAATTGTAAATCCTATTACAAATGGCTGCCAATATATTTTATTTGATACTGTAAGTCCAAAGTTAATTATTTTAACTGCTATTAATACTAATCCTAAAGATATAATTCCACCAATTATAGATGATATAATCCCATGAAGCATACCTTCTAGTATTACCATCTTGCTTAATTGCCTTTCGCTCATTCCTATAGTTCCTAAAGTACCAAACTCTTTTTTCTTAAGAAGTATATTAAGTGAAATTGTATTAACAACATTAACTATTCCAATTAAGCTTATAATTACAATAAATCCATAAATAAACACGTTTATAACTGTCCACATTTGTTGTTGCATCTTATTATCTGCATTTAAATCATTCAAAGTTAATTTATAATCTTCTTCAATGCTTTGTATTTCATTTGATGCTGATTCTGTTAATTTCTCATCATTTATATTAGTATACTTAAATTTTAATTCATATCTAATATATTCACTAGTATTTATCTTTTCAAGAAAATCCTTACTCATAATTATTTTAAAATCATAATTATAATCTGATTCAAAGGGATTCTTATCAAGAATCTTCTTAACCTTAAACTCTATACAATTATCATTATTTAAATCTTCTATTAGTAAACCTAAAAAATTTTCTTCTAAAGTTGAAAAATTACTTACTGGAATCTTAAAAGTATCATCCTCTTCTAGATTACTTATATTAATATTTTCTAATTTTCCATCTTCATTATATCTAGCAAAACTATTTATTATTATTACTTCACCATCTTTTAATCCATTTTCTACTCCTAATTCTTTTAATGAGTTATCATCATAACCTAAAATTGTAATATTATTTAAAAACTCATCACTTTCATATCCATAACTACTTTTAAATTCATCTGTTATCAAAGCTGGATCTAGCGCTAAATATTCTAGCCATAAATATGGCTGAATATATACTTCATCTATTCCATTTATATTTTTAATCTTATCTGATACCTCATTTACTATGTCTTTTCTCAAATATATATTACCATGAGTTAAGCTACTTTTATTTATATAAGCAAGTTCATCTAATCTCTTCATATTTAATGTTGTAAATAATATAAACATTATTAGAGATATACTTAATGAAAGAATTGTAACTATAAATCTCTTTGAGTTTTTTCTTATATTCTTATATGCAACCCATCCTTCAACACCAAATATTTTTCTAACAATCTTCCCATTATAATATTTTATACTTCCTCCACTACTACCTTTTATTATACTTATTGGCGATACCTTTCCTGCTTTTCTTGCTGGTCCAAAAGAAGCTATAAAAATTGTTATTACCCCTATTATTAAAGTAAATAATATTATACTTGGATAAAACTTAACTGTTAAAATGCTATCATTAAACATCATACTTATATTACTTTCTAGTAATTTTACAGTAATCCATACCCCTATAAATCCTGATAGTACTCCAAAAGGTATTGATATTAAACATAATATTAAAGATTCTTTAATAACTAAATTTCTTATCTGCTTTGGAGTTGCTCCAATACTTCTTAATATTCCAAACTCAGCCATTCTTTCTGTTATTGAAATATTTATTGTATTATAAATTAAAAATATAGTTGTAATCATAATGATTATTATTACAAAAATAGATATTCCTTTAATTACATCATTAATACCTTTATATTCTGATTGACCTCTTAAAGCTAATAAATCATTATTAGAATCAATTAGTTCCTCTTCTATATTTAATCTCTTTGCCTTACTTAAAACAGTTTGATACTTATTTTTATTATCTTTAACTGTAAATTTTATATCGTAAGTTTTATTATTTTCTATTTTTTCTAAAAAAGTTATTCCATTTAACCATGTTCCATCTGATGGAAAACTTTCTTTTGTGAAGCCTACAATTGTAAATTCTTTTACACCAACTTTTATTTCCTTCTCATTTTTATAATTTATCTCATTTAAAGTTATCTTATCATTTAGCTCTAATTTCAAATATTCTTTAGCTTCATCAGATATTATCAGTTCACTACCATTCTCAGGTAATCTTCCTTCGGTTAACTCTGTTTTAAATATATCTTTTAAACAAACTTCATCTTCACTTGTAATATAAATAGTGCAATCTTCAAATCCCCCTAATTTATAGGATCCACTATCTGCATTTGTAATAACTCCAACTTTATCTAAATCAACATCATTTCTTAATATAGAAATTACTTTTTTATCAACATTCCAAAATCCAAATTCATAATCTCCACTATTTTTAATAGCATTATCATATAATAAATCTCTAACACTTAATCCTAAAAATCCAACTCCACTAATAAGAGATAATGAAAGTATAATCCCTATAATAGTAAACAAAGTTCTCTTCTTATTTTCCTTTAAATATTTTAAAGTAATATCACTATAGCTTTTCATTATTTAATCACCTCATCAGTAGTTATTTGTCCATCTTCAATAGTAATAACTCTATCTGCAGATTTTGCTATATTAATATCATGTGTAATTAAAATTAATGTTTGATTATACTTTTTAGCACAGTATTTCAAAAGTTCTAATACTTCCTTTGAATTTTTAGAATCAAGATTTCCTGTAGGTTCATCAGCTAAAATAATTGATGGTTTATTAGCTAAAGCTCTTCCTATAGAAACCCTTTGCTGTTGTCCTCCTGATAACTCTGATGGATGATGATTTCTTCTTTCTTCTAACCCTAATAATTTTAAAAGTTCATTCATATAATTTTTATCTATCTTGCCATTATCTAAAAGTACTGGCATTTCAATATTTTCTTCTGCAGTTAAAACTGGTATCAAGTTAAAAAATTGAAATACAAATCCTAACTTTCTTCTTCTTAAAATTGATAATTCTTTTTCCCTTAATTTATAAATGCTTTCCCCTTTTATTATCACTTCTCCTGAACTTGGTTTATCTACTCCACCAAGTAAATGTAATAATGTACTTTTTCCTGATCCAGATGGTCCAACTATTGCTACAAACTCACCTTGTTCTATATTTAAATTTATATTTTTTAAAGCTTTAACCTCTGCTTCTCCGCTACCATATATCTTACTTAAGTTCTTTACTTCTATAAGTGCCATAATGTAATCTTCCCTTCATTTCTTACTATAACTATAGTATAAAATCTAAATATTACATTACTATAAATTCAATTATTACAATTTATTAATATTAAACATAATAAAAGTGAAGTAAATTTACTTTTCTACTTCACTCATATAACTTATGCTAATTTACACTTACTGTTACTTCTATTAGACTCATTATAATCCTCTAATTCTTCTATGGATTTTCCTTCAATATATATTTCATACCACAAACAAAACATAAATACTGTCCAAACCTTTCGTGAGTTATCCTTTTTACCTTGAATATGCTCATCCAATAAATTAAGCACATATTTCTTATTTATTAATTTATCAACATCTGCATTAGTAATAACTTCTCTAACATATCTTCCTAACTCACTCTTTAGCCATACTCTTATAGGTGTTGGGAATCCAAGCTTTTTCTTTTCCTTCATATAAGACGGAACTATATCTTTAAATGCTTCTCTTAATAAAACTTTTGTATTATTTTTACTTACCTTTTGAGATAATGTTAACCCTTCAGCACACTTTAAAACTTCTTTATCTAAAAATGGTACTCTTAATTCCAAAGAATGTGCCATAGACATTTTATCAGCTTTTAGTAAAATATCTCCTTCTAACCAGGTATTAATATCTATGTATTGCATGGTTGTAACATTATCGTAATTATTATTATCACACTCTTTATATAAACTAGATAAAATATTACTATATGTATTATTTTCATCATAATTATATATTATATTTTTTACCTCTTCATTACTAAATATTTTAGCATTCCCTATATATCTGTCCTTTAACTTGGTAGTGCCCCTTAATAAATAGTTTTTTCCCTTTATGTCTGGAAGTGATTTAGCTATCTTATTAACTTCACATTTTATTACTTCGGGTAAATATGAAAATGGTTTAAGACTATAATATTCCTTATAAATATTATATCCGCCAAATAATTCATCTGATCCTTCACCAGATAAAACTACTTTTACATGTTTTCTAGCTTCCTCTGATAATAAATAGATACCAACACAAGATGGATCTGCTAATGGATCATCCATATAATAAGCTACCTTTGGAAGAGCTTTTATATAGTCCTGTTCAGATACATTTATTGATATATTTTCTATCCCTAAATATTCTGCTGTTTTCTTTGCAACACTTAATTCATTATAACCTTCAACATCAAACCCAATAGAAAAAGACTTAATTTTAGGATTAATTTTTGCTGCTAATGCTGTAATAATAGTAGAATCTATTCCTCCCGAAAGAAAAGTTCCAACTTCAACATTTGCTATCATATGATGCTTTACAGAATCATTTATAATATCATAAATATTTTCTGCCATTATAACTTTATTACTAAATTTTAATTTATGATATTTTTTAAATTCTATATCCCCATTTTTTATTGTAAAATATGTTCCATTTGGAACTTCCTTAATTTCATTAATAATGGTATTATAGTTTGGTGTATATTGAAATGATAAATAATTTTGCAATGCATACTTATCTACATTCACTTTACCAATTAAGGTTACTAAAGATTTATATTCAGATGAAAAAGCTATGAACTCATCATTATTTACATAATATAAAGGCTTGATTCCAAAATGATCTCTAGCACCAAACACTCTATCTTTTACTTCATCATATATAACAAATGCAAACATACCTCTTAGCTTATCCAAACATTTTTCCCCATAATTAATATAAGATGTTAAGAGAACTTCAGTATCTGAATTAGTAGTGAATTCATTACTTCTAATTAACTCTGCCCTTAATTCATTATGATTATATATTTCACCATTAAATACAATAGTTCTATTATCTTTTTGAAATGGTTGATTTCCAAATTCTAAATCTATTATACTTAGTCTATTAAATCCAAAAGCAATATTATCTTTTATGAAATATCCTGTATCATCTGGTCCTCTATGAATTATCTTTTCTGTTAATTGTCTTATAAATATCTCATCAGCTTTTTTATTTTTATAATATATAGATATATGACCACACATTTTATAACCCCCTAACTTTATTGTGAACTATCAAAGTGTTTTTATTAATTAAACTGCTTTTCTTTTGCGTTTCTTTACTTATTATTGACATATTTTTCATTTATTTTTCACATTTAATATTATACGTCAATTTTTTTTTTTATTTAACTAACTTTAGGAATTATTAATGTTATCTTAAGAATCAATTAATAAAACTTTTAATCTAAAAAAAGGTGAAGCAATTTTAAATTACTTCACCTTTTTACTATTTAAATTTTACTGATTTATAAATATAAAATCCAACACTTCCGAATAATATAAATAAAGCTATTGGTAAAAATCCTATTGATAAACTCTTCCCACTATTCATTGATATAGCTGTACTCATTTGAATATAAAAAAATATAACCAACATTTCAACATTAATAATCCTAATAAATGTTGATGCCATTGAATATTGTTTATCCTTATTTTTAGGAGTTATTTCAATACAATAATTACATACTTGAGGATACTTAGATAATATTGCAAGTCCTATATAAATTATTATTACTATAGGCAATAATATAAATAATGTATTTTTAGAACCATAAACATCAATTTCACCCTTAAAATTAAAGTGAGTTGGTACTATATCAGGTGCCTTCCCCCAATACATAAAAGTTGTAATTATTAAAGCCATAACTAAAATTATTCCTATTATATCAAGACACTTATTCATTCTGGCATATTGCCCTGTACTTTTCCACTTCCCCATTATTACTGCCCCCATAAATATTATACTTACTATTATTATAGTACTTATTTATATACAAAAGAAAGTTGTTTGTATATATATTTTCTAAAATAAATAAGCAAGCTAAGATATTATTTCTCAACCTGCTTATCTTCAATATTTCTAATAAATTTTATAAAACAATTCCTTGCTTCAACATAATCTTAAACTCTTCCCAATTTACAAATTTTCCACCCATGCTTTCCAAATGATTAGTATGCATTTGACAATCTAAAAATAAATAATTTTCTTCTTCAAGCCTTTTGCAAATACTTATTAAAGCAACCTTAGATGCATTTGTCTCTGTAGAAAACATACTTTCACCAAAGAAACATCTTCCTATATTAACTCCATAAAGTCCTCCTACAAGCTTATCCCCTTTATATACCTCAACACTTAAAGCAAATCCTTTGTTAAATAAATTTATATAAGCTTGTTTCATATCATCAGTAATCCATGTACCCTCTTTATTTTCTCTAAGCTCTTTACACTTACTTATTACACCTTCAAAATCATTATTAAAAGTAACCTTAAATTCACCTTTATTAAAAACTCTTTTCATTGATTTTGATATTTTTACTTCATTTGGTTTTATAATAAACCTAGGCTTTGGACACCACCACAATATTGGTTCATCATCACTATACCAAGGAAATATTCCATTACAATAAGCTAACAAAAGCCTTTCCCATCTTAAATCTCCACCTATGGCTAACAACCCATCTTCTTCTGCTAACTCCGGATTTGGAAACATTATTTCATCTGTCAATTGATATATAGGCATAGTATCATCCCTTTCATCAAATATTTAATACTCTTAAATTATCACAATACTAAACTCTATGGAAGATTAAAAAATGAAGTCATTTCTAAATTTACTAATAGTAATTAGAAATAACTTCATTTTAATTTTAATTTCTATTAAAATATTTATTCATAAGTAAATGCAAGTTCACCTTTTCCTAAAATTACTGTAGTATGCTCTGATATTGGTTTTGTTGATGTTATTTCAATTTTAGGTGAATCTTTAGTAAACTCTACATAATACTTTAAAGCTCTACTCTCATTTTCTATAATTATCAAAATCATAGGTTCATTAGGAGTTTCTAATTGTAAAGTCATCTTATTCCCAGAGCTTTGAGAAAAATGGTATATGCCCTCCTTATAAATATCAGCCTTTGGAGGTTGATTCTTAGAACTTATGACACTAGCATCTGCTATTGTTGTTGATGTTATTAAAAACATAATAACTATAATTGCAACACTTAATCTTTTTATCATTAGCTTTCAAACCCTTTCTATAAAAAATTTAGAACATACTTAAATCTATTTATATTCTTTCTTTATCCCCTTAAATATATTCTTTATTATAAAAAGGATCTATTTTAATTCCATTGTACTAACTTCTCTTAAATATAGTCTTTCCTTCCTTTATAGTTTCAACAACTTTTATACCTCTAATTTCACTAGGCTTAACCTTTAATATATTTTTATCCAAAATAACCAAGTCTGCTAACTTACCTTCTTTTAATGTTCCTTTTATATTCTCTTCAAAGTATTGATATGCAGCATTTTTTGTAACAGCTTTTAATGCTTCCATTGGACTTATTCTTTCATCTTTACCTAACAAAATACCATCTTTAGTTGTTCTATTAACCGCACACCATATTGTCTCTAACATATTTGGTTTAATAACTGGAGAATCTTGATGAAAAGTAAATATTATCCCTTTGTCTAATGCATCTTTTGCTAAACTTATTCTACTAGCTCTTTCAAAACCATAGTTTTGAATATGTATATCTCCCCAATAATATACATGGGCTACAAAAAATGATGGAATCATGTTAAGATTTTTAACTCTATTTAATTGATCTCTATCTAATAATTGAGCATGTATAATAACTGGTCTTATATCATTTTCTATTTCATATTTTTTCTTTATTTTTTCGTATTGATTTATATACTGCTCACATGCAGCATCACCATTACAATGAACTAAAATCTGCATATTATCTTTTAATGCTAATTCTAAATTAGCCTGTAATTGTTCATCCCTTTGTGTTCCATATGCATAATAATCTTTTTCTTCACCTAAATATGGTGTACGCATCCATGCTGTACGACCTTGTGGTGAACCATCTAAAAATGTTTTATATCCTCCAATTTTTATATGATTTTTATATTCCTTTAAGCAACAATTAAACTTTTCTTTTAATTCCTTTGCATTAGTAATATCTATAAATCCAATTAAATCAATATTTAATATATCTGTTTGAATTAAATATTGAAATACAGGTGCTAATTCCTCTGCAACAAATCCATCTTGAACTGTTGTTATTCCATAACTAGCATATCCTTGTTGTGCTTTAATTAAGCTTTCCATAAATTCTTCATTAGAAATCATAGGTAATTTTTTTATATAATATATATATGCACTTTCTTCTAAATATCCTGTAATCTTTCCATCTTTTTTAGCTATTATTCCCCCTTCAAAATTTGGTGTTTCAATTGTTATTCCTAACTTATCTAAACCTAATGAATTAAATACTCCCATATGTCCTGATTTATGCTTACATACAAGCGGATTATTAGGTGCCGCTTCATTTAACAATTCTAAATTTGGATGTTCCTTTTCAACTAAAAAATTATGATCATATCCATCTGCTTGAATCCACTCTCCAGGAGATATGTTATTCTTTTTAATAAAACTTTGTATATATTGTTTAATTTGTTCAAAATTTTTAGCTTCAGATAAATCTACTTGTGTTAAGGTAATTGCATAACCTGAAAAATGACTATGTGTATCTATGAAAGATGGCATTAAAGTTTTTCCTTTCAAATCTACAACTTCTACTTTATCACTAGCAAAAGCCTCACACTCCTCCTTGGTTCCTACTTTTTGTATTTTTCTGCCCTTAACCAACAATGCCTCTACGTATAATTCATTATCTTCAAGAGTCAATATATCTCCATTAATATATAACTTTTCACAACTCATAGCTTATCTCTCCTATAATAAATAAATTTATAATTTTAAATTATACACATATTTTTTAAAATTTATATCCTGTTAATACATTATTAATAATATGTGTAAAATAAAAAAGTAATAAGTACACCAATTACTTTAAAGGTATACTTATTACTTAAATTTATTTTAAACTGCTCATAAATAACTAATATTATTATTCAAAAGTAGTAGTTTAATCATTCATATACATAACTGCCATAGAAGTAAGAACTAAAGTAATAGTATCACCTGCTAAATGTCTTGTTGTTCCTTAAGGTACAACGAAATCTAAAACTTTCTCATTAACTTCATTATTTTTTACACATTGAAATTGTTGCTGCTAAATATTAAGTTTCTACGGCAGTCATGTTGCTAGAATCATATTTTTATTAATTTAAAAGGATTTTCTTTTTATTGTCTTTCTTCAAAAAACACTTGTCCTTTTATTAAATTCACTATAACTAAATTTTTTACTATTGTCAAATTAATTTAAAAAATCTTTAATAACACTAATTTTTCATTACTCTAGATTTATTAATTTCCATTAGTATATATTTAATCAAATAATTTTTTAGAAAAAAATCATTTTTATTGCAAAGATAATTAATGTTATTCCACCAAAAAAACTTGCATATTTTGATATAAACCCTATCTTTCTTATATATCTACATAAATAAAATGTAAATGTACATAATACTAAAGTTATAAACCCAACAATAGAACAATCCCCTATCATCATTAAAGCATTACTTATGTAATTAAATCCTGTAAAGCCTACAACAAAAGCATCAATACTAACAGATACTCCAAGTATTAACACCATTCCTTTCTTCAATAATAAGGTTTCATCCTCTTCTGTATCTTCAACTCCTTCCTTTATCATTAATATACCTACTATAGCTATAGCAATACCTCCAACCATATTAGGAATAGTAGTTATATATTTTTCAAATAAATGACCTCCTATTCCACCTAAAAAAAAGAATAAAAACTGAAATATTGCAAAAGACATAATAAAAGCTATTTTATTCCTACGTATAACTTTGGGATTTACCCCAATACTTACAGTTACTCCAACAGCATCCATAGCTAACGCAATACCAACTATAATTAAATCTTTTAAATTCATACTTCCCCCTTTTTTACATTATTTGTATAATTTTATTATTAATTCTATCAACCTATGATTCATATTGTAAATTTTATTTTTTACATCTTTTATTTAATACTATTTTGTTGTATAGTATATATTGTATTTGAAATTTAAAGAAATAGTATATCACATTAATGTCTATCTTCTAGGAATTAATGTATATTTAAAATTATAAATCTTAATTAATTTGAACTTTAAAGGAGCGTATTTTAATGGCAAATTGTATCATAGCACAATCTGGAGGTCCTACAGCAGTTATAAACTCAAGCGTTGTTGGATTAGTTGAAGCAAATAACACTTTAGGGATTTTTGATAAAGTTTATGCAGGTTTAAATGGAATTGAAGGAATTTTAAACGGTAATATAATAGAACTTTCATCATTTTCTCAAGATGACATAAACAGATTTAGATATACACCTTCATCAGGTTTAGGTTCTTGTAGATATAAAATGAAAAAACTTGAAGAATCAACTGAGGAATATGATAGACTACTTGAAATCTTAAAAGCTAATGATATTAAGGCTTTCTTTTATGTTGGTGGTAATGACTCTATGGATACTACTGCTAAACTAAGTGCTTATGCAAAAGAAACTGGAATAGATGTTAAGTTTATAGGTATACCTAAAACTATAGATAATGATTTAATGTACACTGATCATACACCTGGTTTTGGTAGTGCAGCTAAATTTATTGCAACAAGTGTACTTGAAACTTATCTTGATTCATCTGTATACATAAACAATGGAATATTCATTTTAGAAACTATGGGCCGTGATACTGGATGGCTAGCTGCATCTGCTGCATTAGCTAAATTAAACGGAAAACAAGTAGCAGATTTTATTTATTTACCTGAAGCCGCTTTTGATGTAGATAAATTTTTATGTGATGTAAAAAACAAATTTGAAGAACAAAATCAAGTGTACATAGTTGTTTCCGAAGGAATAAGAACTGCCGAAGGAAAATTTGTTGCAGAAGCTCATGCTCAAGCTCACGATAAATTTGGCCATGCGCAATTAGGCGGTGTTGGTGCTTACTTAAAGAATTTAATAATCTCTTCTTGTATAACTAGTAGAGTTAAATCTTTAGAACTTGGCGTTCTTCAAAGATGTGCTATGCACTGTGCTTCTAATATAGATTTAGAAGAAGCTTATGAAGTTGGATACGAAGCTTTAAGACAAGCTAGCCTTGGTAAATCTGGCTATATGATTGGAATAAAAAGAGAAAATAATGCACCTTATAAATCTTCTTACTTCTTAATCGAAGCTGATAAGATTGCTAATAACGTTAAGTACTTCCCAACTGAATGGATAAATGAATCTGGAAATAACCTAAAAGAAGAAGCTTTAGAATACTTAGCGCCTTTAGTTTCTGAAATTCCAGATATAATTTCAGCTTCACCAATGCCATCTTTTAAAGTTTTCAATAAATAGAATGATATTGCTCACCACATGGAATCGAAAAAATGAAATATTTATTTTCCGGTAATCGTGAAATTTTCACCTAGAATTTATATAATTTATTCCGTAAAGTTGACTAAAGTTTTTAAACTCGCTATTCGCTCAAACAGTAAAAACTTCTTAACGCCAACTTTACTCCATAAATTATTAAATTCTACGGCTTAATTTCAATTATACCTCCAAATTAATATTTCACTTTTTCTTTTTACATGTGTTTTCTTATAGGACGCTACTTTATAGTTAATGATTTGTGCTATAAATTATTTCTTAATGTGGTACGCATAAAATTGTATCTTTTAGCTTAGAAGCAAGTGATAAAGAAAAATTAATGATATTATTGGAAGGAATATTGTAATTAAGTTTTAGAATTTAATTATTTTTGGAGGAAAAAGGGCGTTAATAAGCTGAGGGAACAAAGTGACTTTCGAAGCTTTAGCCCTTTTTCCGGAGAAAATAATATAAATTCTTAACGCAAATTACACAATTCCTGGAGATAATATCATTAATTTTCGTCATCACGGCATTCAAGCTATAACCAACAATTTAGTATTTAGCGTAGCGTCTACAAATATATTCAATTGTATCTAAAAAAATATTTGCTTCTTTTTTACTATTATATGCGCCTAAGCTTACTCTAACTAATCCTGGGGTTCCAACCTCACTCATATATCTTTGCAAATCACTATCTGCTATTCCAAGAATTCTTCTTGTATATGGATGTGCACAAAATCCCCCTTCTCTAACCCCTATTCCTCTTATATTCGCAAGTGCTTCCCCTACCTCTTCATAAGTCATTCCATCAATATTAAATACTAAGATTCCTAATCTATCATTTATATTTTCATTATCTCCATATAGAATCACCTTTTCAAATTGCTTTAACTCTTTAATTAAATATGAAAGTAATTCTTTCTCATTACTTTCAATAGTTTTGAATCCTATTTTATCCATCTCTCTAAGAGCTTCAGCTATTGATACAGCCCCAAAAAGATTAGGTGTTCCTGCTTCATTTCTCTCTGGTGTATCTAACCATAATTGGCGATCATCAAGTACAATTTGAACAGTTCCTCCTCCTTTTGAAGATGGTTCTTTTTCATTAAATATTTCTCTTAATCCAATAATAACTCCACTTCCAAAAGGTGCATATACTTTATGACCAGAGAACACCAAAAAATCTATATTTTCATTAATATCTTCTTGTATCATAGATATTTTTTTATGTGGAATTAATTGAGCGCCATCAACAATTATTTTAGCTCCATATTTATGGGCAGCTCTTGCTATTCTTCTTATATCATTTACGTAACCAGTAACATTTGATGCTCCTGTTACAGTAACATATTTAACTCTTTCTTGGTACTTATCTAATAACATCTCTATCTCTTCTACTATAACTCTTCCATCTTTATCTACCTCAACATGTTTTAAATTACACTTATTTCTCCAAGGTAAATCATTTGAATGATGTTCCATTCTAGTAGTAATAACTATATCATTCTTATCTTCAATTAAAATATTAGATAATTTATTTAATCCATCAGTAGTATTTCCAACAAAAATTGCTGTATATATTTCTTCTGGTGCATTAAAATATTCCAATATATATTTTCTAGAATTTTCATATAAATCACTACAGTATTGAGATTTTTTACCGTCTCCTCTTGCAATTGATCCATAATACTCACTAGTTTCTAATATCATTTTCATAACTCTTTTAAAAGGCGGAGTGGTAGCTGCATTATCAAAATTTATAGGAATCAATCTTCCTTTTCCCTCTACATTAACCTTTTTATCCAACCCTATAAATAGTTTTCTTAAATTATCTATATTTTCTTTATGCATAATAATCCCCTCCACTATAATATATTCCTTAACTTATCTATTGTGATTATTTAAGCCTATTATATTATTCACTTGTAATATACCTCTCATTATAGTCATATTCTATAAAGTAACATATGTGTTTAAAATACATATATTATTAATAAATTATTACTTGGAGGGTATTAATGAGTTCAAAAAAAAGTAATATTGAAAAATATAATAATAACGATGATGATTTAAATTTTATTCCTTTAAATATTGACTCATCTTTAGCACCTAATAGTACAAAATTTCCATTACAATTTAATATAGATGGAATTTCTGTGACTAAAACTTTAGGTACTATATCATTAGGTTTTCCAAATTTAAATATTAATCCAACACCAGTACCATTAACTACAAATCCAATGACTGAATTAGCTCCACTTACACCTTATCCTAAGAATATACCAACTTTGGATTCAAGCACATCTTTGAATAAAAATAGTAATAATACAACTAATACTAATGATTACAATAATAACAATAATAACAACTATATGAATCCTAATAATTATAATAACACTAATATTGACTTAGAATATCCAACTGAACAAGACGACAGCTTTCTTTATTCATATAACGAACCAAAAGTTAATGAAAGATATATAGACGATTCTATTAATATACTAGATATTTTAAGAAACTTTGATATGTCATTAGACTTTTCCTCATCTGAATCAAGAAAAAATAATTGTACAGAAGATGAAGTTAATAAAATATTTGCCTTAATAGAAAAAGATAATCCTGGAATATTAGCAACTATGAAAGCTTACAGGGTTCCTTATCCTATTACTAAATTGTTAATAAAAAAGATAATAAAAATCTCTCTTGATAACTATAAAAGGTAGGTGCCTTATATGGAACAATTTTCAAAATCACTTCCTCAAATTGAGCCTAGTGTAAGAATTCTTCATGCAGTACCTAATGCCCCAAATGTTGATGTTTATCTAAATGGCTCTCTTATAACAAGTAACTTAGCCTTTGGAAAAATATCTAAATATAGTCAATTATCATCTGGAGAATATGAATTTCAACTATTCAAAGCTGGCACTTATGTCAAGCCTTTATTAAGTCAAAATATTCAATTAATAGCTAATGCTAACTATACAGTTTCAATAGTTACACTAGCTAATGCTTTATATCTATTTAGATTAAAAGATGATAATGTTCCTGTAACTAAATCTCAAGCATTTTTAAGATTTATTAATTTATCTTCAAACGCACCTTTACTTACTTTAGGATTACCTAACGGTATTATACTATTTAATCAAGCTGAATATTTAGAAACTACGGGATATTATCAATTATCCCCTGGAATATATAACTTTGAGATTCTCTTAGGAGCTTCTGAATCACCTACAAAATATATTAAGAATGTTACATTAGATGGTGGAAAATTCTATACTATCTATATTATAGGACTATTTAATGGTAAGCCACCACTTGGCTATCTCTTTGTAGATGATGCAATCTAAAAAAAGGAGTTGTTGAAAAACATCTCCTTTTTTAATTTGATATAGATTTACTATAATAGTATAATTATAAGGAAAACTTCGTCTAAATGGAGGAAATTATGATAATACTAAGTTGTAAAGATATATGCAAAAGTTATGGAATTCGCGACGTCCTTAAAGATATTACATTTTCAATTAATGATGGTGATAAAGTCGGAATTATTGGTGCTAATGGTGAAGGAAAATCAACTCTTTTTAAAATAATAACTAAAGAAATCTCTCAAGATTCTGGTGAAATATTTATAGATAAAAATAAAACTTTAGGTTATTTATCACAAAATTTAGCATTAGATTCTGATAAAAATATTTATGAAGAAGCTCTTTCTGTATTTGAGGAACTACTAAATATTGAAGAAAGACTTTCATCTTTAGAAATAAAAATGAATGAACCTTACGATGAAAATAATGCTTCATATCATGACAAGCTAATAAAAGATTATACTACTCTTCAAGATATATATTCACATAAAGGCGGTTATGTCTATAAAGGTGAAATATCTAGAGTATTAAAGGGACTTGGTTTTACTGAGGATGATTTTTATAAATCTATAAACACTTTAAGTGGTGGACAAAAAACAAGAGTTGCATTATGTAAATTATTACTACGTAAGCCGGATATTATTTTACTTGATGAGCCTACTAACCACTTAGATTTAGAAGCAATTAGTTGGCTAGAAGATTATATGAAGAATTATAAAGGAACTGTTTTAGTAATATCTCACGATAGATTCTTCTTAGATTCAGTAACAACTAGCACTTTTGAAGTTATTGGTGGAAAAGTTGAGTGCTATAATGTTCCTTATTCTAAATTTATAGACCTTAGAAAAAAGAACTATGAAGCAAAGCTTAAAGCTTATAATCTTCAACAAGCTGAAATTAAAAGACAAGAAGCAATTATTGAAAAATTCCGCTCATTTAATAGAGAAAAAAGTATAAGAGCTGCTGAAAGTAGAGAAAAAGCATTAGATAAAATGGAAAGAATTGAAGCTCCAACACACGAAAAAGAAGGCTCAAAAATCAAATTTGAAGCTTCTATAAAAAGTGGGTATGACGTTTTACATATAGAAGATATGGCTAAATCTTATGGTGAAAAAACATTATTCACAAATTTAAATATTGATTTAAAACGCGGTGAAAAGGTTGCTTTAATTGGTGAAAATGGTAGAGGTAAAACTACTCTTTTCAAAATAATAATGGATAAAGTTGAAGCTGATAGAGGTATTAAAGTATTAGGTACTAACGTAAATGTTGGATATTATGATCAAGAACAATCAGATTTAAATTTAGATAAAACAATATTAGATGAAGTTTGGGATGAATTTCCTAACTTAACGACTTCTAAGCTTAGAAGTTATCTAGCATCCTTCTTATTTACTGGTGATGATGTATTTAAAATTATAAATACCTTAAGTGGTGGAGAGAAATGTAGAATAAATCTATTGAAACTTATGCTTTCTAAATCTAACTTACTTCTACTAGATGAGCCTACTAACCATCTTGATATCATCTCTAGAGAGGCTTTAGAAGATGCTATATTAGAATATGATGGAACTTTAATGGTTATATCTCATGATAGATATTTCTTAAACAAGGTAATTGGACGTATACTTGAGCTTAAAGAAGATGGTATTGCTGAATATCTTGGAAATTACAGTTACTATCAAGAAAAGAAACTTAATCCTACACGTTTTGAGGATTATGAAGAATTAGCTAATGGAAAAACTAAAACTCAGCTTAAAGATGAAAAGAAGAAAAAGCGTGAAGCTGAAAAAGAAGCTAAATCTCTTCAACTTAAAATTAAAAATCTTGAAAAAACTATTGCTGAAAAAGAAGATGAATTAACTAATTTACAAGAACAACTTTGTTTAGAATCTGTTTATTCCAATCCTTCTGAAAGTCAAAGAGTTAATGGTGAAATAAAAAAACTAGAAGATACTATTTCTCAACTTTATGAAGAATGGGAAAGCCTAGTTTAATTAATGATTAAATAAAAAGTCGGCAATGCCGACTTTTTATTTAGAAATATAGTTTCTTCCACTTCTTTTAGCTTTATATAATTTCTCATCAGCTTTTCTTATTAATTTATCCATATCATCTATTTCACTAGTTAAACTAGCTATTCCTATACTAATAGTTATATTTATTTCTATATCATCATATTTAAATATACTATTTTCAACTACTGACTTTATTCTCTTTGATAAATTATAAGCATCTTCTTTAGAAGTATCATTAAATAAAATTAAAAACTCTTCTCCTCCATACCTTGCTATCCAATCACTTTTTCCTCTTATATTATTTTTAATTACATTAGTTATATCTTTTAATACTAAATCACCTAATAAATGACCATACTTATCATTTATTAATTTAAAATAATCTATATCTATCATAGCAATTGATAAAAGTAATTTATTAGCTTTTGCTGACTCTATATCAATAGGAAGTTTCTCATTTATATATCTTCTATTATAGCATTTTGTTAATTCATCTATAACTATTAATCTATTTATTTCACTTAATGTTTTTTTTAGTTCAGATACTGTCTTGTCCTCAACAAGATCAACTATTTTACAGTCTGATATATCTCTAATTGTCTCTATAACATAAGTACTTTCCTGTTTATTTACAGGAGTAGCCATAATCATATATATGTTATTATCAATATATTCAAATTTCATAACACTAGTATTTTCATTATATGCCCTAATAGAAATGCAATTTTCACATATAGTATCTCTATTACATAGATGAAAGCATTTTTTATTTTCAGTTGTCTTTTCACCATTTTCTTCAATTACTATCTTTTTAATCGGATCAACTATTCTTACACGATGAAATAATTGATTTAGATATTTAAACTCTAAAAGTTTTTTACTATTTTTTATCACAGTGTTAATCTCCCATTTTATAACTATATTAATTATATTATATAATTATTAATAAAATTTTCAAATACTTACTTTTATTTGTATAAAAAAAAGTCAGTCCTAGACTGACTTTTTATATTAACATCTTTTCCTATGCAGTTTCTGCTACATTTTGTTTAACTTTTTCTTTACTAAAAGTATTTACTATAGCTTTTCTTATCATATCTACTGGAATAATTGTAATTGCCATAAGTATTATAACTAACCAATGATTTATAGAGATTGGTGTACAACTAAACATTTCTCCACCAATAATTGTTAACAATACTTGAACTACTATTATTATTCCCATTACTTTTAAGAAACTCATATTTTCATTTATATGTTCAAATATATTAGCATTTTCACTTCTTACATTAAATCCATTAAACACTGCACAAAGTACAAACATTGAGAAGTATGCTGTCATATGCTCTTCTGTATTAGTAAACATTTCTACAAAATATGGAGCTTTCAAGAATATAAAGCTTAATACAGTTACCCATGCCCCTGCAAAAATAATTTGATTCATCATCTTACTAGAAACTATACTTTGAGTTCTTGATTTAGGCTTTTCAAGCATATATTTCTTAAGGGCTGGTTCAGAACCTAAAGCTAATGCTCCAAGACCATCCATAACTAAATTAATCCAAAGTATATGAGTAATTTTTAAAGGTTCTTCAATTCCAAAGAATGGTGCAATAGCACATACCGCAACAGCTCCAACATTTATAGTTAATTGGAATTTTATAAACTTTAAAATATTATTATAAATTGTTCTACCATATAAAATAGCATTTTCAATTGATTTAAAGTTATCATCTAATATTACTATTGAACCTGCCTCTTTAGCTACATCTGTACCACTACCCATTGCAAATCCAACATCAGCTCTCTTTAATGCAGGAGCATCATTAACACCATCACCAGTCATACCACATACAAGATTTAACTCTTGAGCAAGTCTTACCATTCTTGATTTATCTGTTGGTAACGCTCTAGCTATTACTCTTAAATTAGGTATAATAGCCTTCACTTCTTCATCAGACATTTTATTTAATTCTTCTGAAGTTAATGCAACATCTTTATCTGATTTTAATAATCCAGCTTCCTTTGCAATTGCAACTGCTGTTTCTTTTCTATCACCAGTTATCATTACAACTTGAACACCTGCATTTTGAACTTCCTCAATAGCTTGTTTAGCTTCCATTCTTACATCATCACGAATTCCAACAAATCCAACAATAACTAAATCATCAGGAAGAGTATCTTCTATTAATCCACTTTCACTATAAGCAAATGATAAAACTCTCATAGCTCTTACTGCTAATTCATCTATCTTTTTATTAATTTTATTCTTATTTATATCAACTACATTTCCGTTTTCATCTAACATTTTTGTAGCCTTTGCAAGTAATCTTTCCGGAGCACCCTTATATACTGTTTTTCCACTTAATTGACTTGCTGAATATTTATTAGCAGAATTAAATCCTTGTGATTTTTCAACAACTATATCTGTTAATTTTGACATCTCTTTTTGTGTTAAAAAGTCAAGTAATGCTTTATCAGTAGCATTTCCTCCAACAACTTTACCATTTGCATCAAACATTGCTCCTGTATTTTTACCAATACAAAGCTTCATCATTTCTTTTACTTTAGATCCATCTTTATAAGTATCTTTTAAATTTCCATCAAAGAATTCAACAACTTCTAATTGACCCTTAGTGATTGTCCCTGTTTTATCTGAAAATAATATATTTAATGAACCTGCTGTTTCAATACCAATTGGCTTTCTAACAAGGACATTATTTTGTAACATCTTAGAAGTATTTCTCATAAGAACAATTGCAATCATAAGAGGTAATCCCTCTGGAACTGCCATAACCACAATAACAACAGCTAGCATAATTGCTTCTAATACATCTTTAAATATTAATACTCCACCATTTGAGAAGTATTCTGCAAAACCACCAGCTACTATTACCTTATGTCCCAATAATGCTAATGCAATAACAACTGACCCAATATATCCAAACATAGAAATTTGCTCTGCAAGTTTAGTAAGTTTAACTTTTAATGGACTTGCTACTTCATCATCAGCCATATCTGCAGCCATAGCACCCATCATAGTCTTCATACCAACTTTAGTAACTTCCATAACTCCTTCACCATTGAATACTACTGCACCTCTAAATAAAGAGTGAGCATCAACAAAAGTATCTCCAGTTACATCTGCTGTCATAGCACTTTCTTTATATGCTTTAGAATCTTCTACTGCAAATTTTTTACACTCTTCTGCTTCACCATTAAGAGCTGAATTATCCACTCTTAAATCTCCTTGATAAAGATATCCATCAGCCGGAATTTTATCTCCACTTTGAAGTATTACCATATCTCCAACAACAAGTTCATTTACTTCAATTTCAACAACCTTACCATCTCTATATACTTTGCATACATCCTTTTTAGTGGAGTCTTTTAACTTTCTATACTCATTATCACTTGCAATTTCTGTCTTCGCTGAAATTCCTGTTACTAATAATACAGATATTGCTATACCAATTAACTCTCCAAACTCAGCATATCCCATGAATGCCATTACTGCCATAATTGCTGCAATTGCCAATAATAACTTGATCATTGGATCATCAAATGCACCCTTAAATTTGTCCCAAAACGTTTCTGGCTCTGCTTCATGGATTATATTATCCCCATAGAGCTTTCTACTTTCGTCTACTTGCTTTTTATTAAGCCCTTTAATCATCCCATTCTCTCCTTAAATAAAATTTACATATTTTAATATAATAATCATATATATTATATTATCATTTATTTCAATATTTTTGAAATATTGAAATGTTAATTTTTTTAAAAAATATACATGCAAAAGTAACTTTATCTTTTGCATGTACTTCCTTAACTATTGATATAAAGCTAATACGCCATTTAAATCAGCAATTTTTCCTTCTCCAACAGCTTTAAATTGCCATTCAGTTCCATTTCTATGAAGTTCCGCAAATATTACAGATGTAGCAGTGGATCCATTTTCCTTTAAATTAAATCTACATAATTCTTTTCCATTTTGATCTAAGTCTACTAATCTAACATATGAATTGTTTATCATTCCAAAAGTCTGTCTCTTAGCCATTGCTTCGTGAATTGTAACAACAAAGACTATTTTTGCTATGTTTGAATCAATTTTATCTAATTCTATATTTATTGTCTCATCATCACCTTCACCAGCACCTGTTCTATTGTCACCAGCTAAGGAAATTCCTTGACCTATTTTATTATTAAAGAATATTACATTTGAAACAGTATTAAATTTATTATTAGCATCTAATAAAAATGCTGCTATATCTAAATCAAAATCTGATCCATTGTTTGAAATATCCCATCCTGCACCAAGCATTACTCTTTTTAAGCCTGGATTTCTCTTTGTTAAATCTAATATATCATTTTTATTTAAATTTAAAATTCCACCTGCTGGTGCACTATTATTTGTATTTCCTGTTAAATTTCCAAATCCTGAACCTAAATTAATTCCCATATTAATTACCTCCTTTATTTATACATATCTGCTAAAGATTTAACTGTAGCTTGTAATAATTCTCCTTTAGCTTTAAATTGCCAACTTCCATTAACTCTTTGTAATTCTGCAAAAAGTAATGCTGTATTATTTCCTCCATCTTCTGATAGATTATATCTACATATTTCTTTATTGCCATTATCTTCATTTAATATTCTAATATAAGCATTTTTTATCTTAGAGAAATTTTGTTTTCTTGATACTGCATCATAAATATTAAGTGCAAATATAACTTTATCACACTTTGGTGATAATTTATCTAAATCAACTGATATCTTTTCATCATCACCATCTCCAGCTCCAGTTCTATTATCTCCATGCAAGTATATTCCATCACCTTTTAAGTTTCCGAAATATATTACTCCTCTATTTATTAATTTGTCATTACTATCTAATAATAGTGCTATTAAATCTAAATCATAATCAGCACCTAAATTAAAAAATCCCTTCTTAGCAACATCCCAGCCAGCACCTAACATAACATGCCTTAATCCTGGTTCTGCTTTTCTTAAATCTAAGATATCATTTTTTTGTAAATTTAAAACTCCTGCCATATTCTTTCTCCTCCAAATCTCATATTCCTTACATATACAATCCTAAAATTCCATTTAAATCAGCAATTTTTCCTTCTCCAATTGCTTTGAATTGCCATTCTCCACTTACTTTATATAATTCTGCGAAAATTACTGAAGTAACTGTTGAACCATTTTCTTTTAAATTAAATCTACAAATTTCTTTTTCATTACGCTCTTCATCTAAGATTCTAACATAAGAATTTTCTACCATTCCAAATGTTTGTCTTTTTACTTGAGCTTCATGTATAGTAACAACAAAAACTATTTTTTGAACATATGGTGAAATTGCTTCTAAATCTAATCTTATTCTTTCATCATCACCATCTCCAGCTCCAGTTCTATTATCACCTTCTAAGTAAATTCCTTGTCCTTGCATATTGTTAAAAAAGATTACATCATCTGGTATATTTTGAACCTTACCATTTGCATTTAATAAAAATGCAGCTATATCTAAATCAAAATCTTGCCCTATACTAGCTACATCCCATCCAGCTCCTAATATTACTTTCTTTAAACCTGGATTCTTCTTTGTTAGATTTAAAACATCATTCTTTTTTAAATTTAATGCATTTACTCCATTATCAGTTGCATTAGAACGCATATTGTTCATCATTGAACCTAAATTAATTCCCATCTTTATACCCCCTAATTTAAGTATTATTCTAAAATATTATTTGCAATCATATTATGTGATAAATTATACCACTTAATAATTTTATTTTCAACTCTTTTTAAGGTATATTTCATTTTATTTAACTTTATTTATAACTGTTTATTTTTAAATTGTTTTAAGATTGAGCTATATTCTTTTTCATAGCATGTTTAATTTGTTCAAGTTTAGCTGAATTTTCTACTCTTTGTACTCTATTTGCCTCTTGAATTGCTTTAGTATCCTCAATTCCTTTCATTATTGTTTCAAAAGATTTTTCTAGTGTAGAAATAGCTACTGAACTTCCTGATGCCATTCTTGCAATTTCTACTGATTGTCTAGCAGTATTTTGGGCATTTCTCATAATAAGCTCATTAGTCTTATCGTCTAACTGCTTAATTGATTTGGCTTGAATTTCTTGTCTTTTTAATATAACAGCTTGCGCTAAGCATTGCTTAAATATTGGCAATGTAACTATAAATGATGAATTTATTTTTCTCATTAAATTAAAGTTAGACATTTGTATAGTCTGAATCATAGGTGCTGCTTGAATTGCAACATTTTCTGCAATTTGAAGATCATATACACGTTGTGATAACATTTCCTTACTTATTTCAAGTTTTTGAGTTAACATATGTTTTTCTTCTTGATTCATGGCAGTATTCATTGATATTTGTTGTATATATACATCTATTTCTTCTAATGCTAATTCTCCTGCAACAATATACTTCTCCAATAATTGATAATAATGAAGATTAGCATCATATAATTTCTTTAAATTAGCATTTGATTCTCTAATATCATTTTCATATTTCTTTAATAATACATATACTTTTTCTACTTCATAGCCCATAGTATCGTATTTTTGAAATAATTTAGCTACACTATTTCCTACACCTTTCATAAGTTTAGAGAACATAGATTGCTTTTCTACACCTTCAAGTTCCTTAACATCAAATTTATCCATTATTTTAGTTAAGTTTACTAACATTTCACTAGCTTCTTCTGATTTTACAGCCTTCATTGACTTTAATAATTCATCAGAAACCTTAGATATATTTTCACTTGCCTTTTGTCCAAACATAACTATAGAATTAGGATTTTGAATTTCTACTTCACTAGTAAGATCTTGAACTTCTTTCATTCCTCTTAATCTTTGCTTATACTCTGATATAGTTGCCATATCAAAGTTATCATTTGGAATTTGTGTATTATCATTTGGATACATTCCCATTTGACCTTGGTAATTCATTTGTTGATTTGGATACATTCCCGGTTGGTTTTGATATCCCATTTGTTGATTGGGATACATTCCTTGTTGACCTTGATATCCCATTTGTTGATTTGAATACATTCCTGGTTGACCTTCATATCCTCTTTGCTGATTTTCGTATATATCTTCATTTAATGTTTGTCCAAACATATTATTATTATTGTTATTCATATATAAATCTCTCCTTTTACCTTCTTAAGAATCTTGAAAAAACACCTTGTTTTAAATTCATTAAATTATTATATTTAGAGTCATACTTCATCACATCTAATCTAAAATTATTTAATGCAGTAGATTTTATTACATTATTAATATTAAATAAACCTGATGGATTAAATATTACTATATCAATACCTATAATATGAAGATATCCTAAAAGTATCTGCATAGATTCAGGCATAGTATTTTCATCTTCAAGATAAATTACTATTTTAGGGATAGCTGCTGTAAAATCAAAATTATCTATTAATCTAACAATACTTTCATTTAACCCTAAAACTAATACTAATAATCTTAATATTTCTTCTTTATCAAATGTTCTATTAAATAATTCAGTACTACTTATTGTTTCATTAAACTTTTTTAATAAAAAATTTTGTACATCTTCACTATATTTTGAAAATCTATATATAGGTAACTTTTTAAGTTCATCTATATCAAAAGAACCATCACTTAATTGACAAAACATAAGCTGATACATATCATCTGTAAATTGCACATCTTCAGAAAAATATCTTCCATTGAAAACTAATGTATTTGATGATGATGTACAATATTTAACTAGTTTTTGATACTCAAATTCATCACTATATATTCCATCTATTTTTTTAAAGAAACATGGAACTTGAACTGTATTGCCTTCAACCTTAAATCCACTTCTCAATTTACATGGCTCATTCCAATAAATATAAATATCTTCTAATATTGTGTCTAATAAAACACTTTTTGTATATCCTTCTCTAAACTGCCAAGGCTTAAACATTCCAGTATTGGAAAAAAGTTGTTCTTCTATATCTCTTTGAATTTGCTTAGTAACGGTTTCAAAATTATCAATTATCTTCCCATTACTAGCTCTTTCCTTAAAAGATTCAACACTTAAAATTCCCATACTTTTTATACATTCACTTAATCCTGCATCATCAATTTCATTCCATAACTCTTCTTTCAATGGATTAATATAAATAACATCAAAACCCATTTTATAGAGCATAATTAGAAAATATATTTCATGTCTTTGAATATTCCCATAATAAACACATTTTGGATTAATACTAGCATCATATTTTATATCTTTAGCATAGGTATAAGTCCAAACAATTAATTTAGTTATAAAATTATTTCTCACATTATCATTAAAGAAATCTTCCTTACTACAAGCAATTGGTATAACATATTCTAATGCACTTAAAAATTTAAAATTTACTTCAAAATCATTAAATATAGTTATATCTTGTGCAGTCATTTTATAAATATCCATTGAAGAAAGTTCATTAAAAATATACTGAATTAACTCCACTTCACCACTTAAGGGAATAGAATTATCAAATATAATACATTTATCTTTCTCCTCTATAAACTTACTTTCAATTGTCTTAATAAAATCATTATATTTAGAACTATCATCTACACCTATAAATCTATAAAAATATGGCTTAAACTTATTATATGTATCTTCTCTTTCATAAATAGTTCTAAACATATAATTTGTTATATTCTTTAAACCTACAGCCATTTTACAAATAAACCTCTTACTTTCTTAAAATAGACCTTATATCTAAATTTTAACCTATTTCATACTTCCCTTTCAACATTTTCCTATCCTTATTGTATAATTCTACTCTTTATACAATAATTTCTTCTATATAATCTAAAATTTCTTCTGTAGCATGTATTTTGCTTTTTTCTGTTATTATAGATTTTTCATGCTTAAAAGAACTATGTTTAGGTAAAATGGTTATTCCTCTACTAGTAAACTCTCTATCTACCTCTGTATCACCTGATGTAATTAATTTCTTTATATTAAACCTTTCAATAATATAATCCACAGCATATACCTTATTTATTCTATTATGAATAATAAATATCTTAGCTTCTATTTTTAAAACATTAATATTTTTATGAAACTTATCGCTTATTATATTGTAAAACTTCTCTGCTTCATATGAGTCTATACACTTTACAGTAATATAAAAATCTTCAATATTCCTTACTTCTATAACTCCTATAAGTTTCTTATATTCTTCTTTTAATTTTTCAAGATAATCAATATTTTTATTTAATTCATCTTTATCACATAAAGATTTCATTTGCTTATCCCAAGCTTTATCGAGTTTTCCATCAATATAAATTTGAGCTCCATTTGTACATATTATAATTTTCGGATTGTAATCTCTTATAAAATCAACTCTTAATGTCTGATTAATATTTCTCATAGTACATGGTATAAAAATAAACTCTTCTCTTTTTAACAACTCCTGTAGCTTATCATAAGCATAATCAGTCATATAGGTTATCTCTTTATCACCAAGCTTTTCTACACACTTATAACCCTTATGTTTAGAATGTATGATTGTTCTATCTAAATCCGTAATAAAAAATATTTTCTCCATTTATCTTTCATTAATTATTGAAATACAATTATAGTCGCTATCTTTATATTCAATAACTTTTACTCCTTTTTCCTCTGCTAACTTAAGTATATGCTCTATATTTTTATCACTCTTATTTTTAACTAATACAACTCTAGGATCTCTTCTTAATAAAACTCTAGCTGATTCTCCCACACTTAACTTAATATTATTTATGTTATTAACATCATATAATTCTCTTACCTTATTAACAATCTTCATTGAATACTCTTTATCTATACTTTCCAAAACTAAATCTTCATATTTAATGCTTATTTTTTTTAATTCATTATCTATCTTATCAATAAAATATTGTGAGTAATCTTCATCCTTTAAATAATATAAAGTCTTAGCTCCATGAAACTCATCCTTACCAATATATTTTTCATTATGAATAGTTCTACTTATCAATCCACTTACCGTTGAGTTTAAACAACAAGTCGCTATTCCAAAGTCCTCCCTTGTTCCACACACTTTACATAACTTTGCTGGATCTGAAATAACAGCTAATGAATTATCTATATTAGTTTTATTTTCATTATTAAAAATATCTATAGATTTATTTAATTCTTTTGTTATAGAACCCTTTCCAGTCCATCCATCAACAAACTGTATATCTGCCTTTTTATTTTCAGCTAAAATATATTTCAATGCATTAGCATCTATTCCTTTACCTCTTATAATAGATATACTATAGTGTGGTATATCTACTTTATATTTTAATTTCAAATATCTTTTAATTAATATTCCATAGGGAGTTCCTGCTCTAGCTAACGAAACAATTACTAAGTTATTACCCTTTTGTCTATATATTATTTCAGATATCTTTGCAACATAATATGCAATTAACCTCTTGTCCCTATTTAAAATATTAAGAAATATATTTTTAATATCATCACTTGGTATACTCTCTTTTGAAATCATTTCAGAATAGCTTACTCCACTTCTTATTAATTCCTCTTTTTCTTGAATTGTAATTTCCTGTATTTTATCAGTTAAATCTTTAAGCAAAAATATGCAATCTTCTTTATAACTATGTTTAACTAAATTTATATTCTCCATAATCTCTAAACCCTTACCGCAATCATATTGTTTGTTAATTTAATATTTAAATCATCTTCTGTTATCAAAATTACCTTATCATACTTTTTTTCAATTTCACTTTTATTATAAAAATAATACTTTACTCCTTTATGATAAAATACATGTTTTTCTTTTATAGGATAACCATCAATATTTTCGCAATAAATTGGACTTCTTGTAGTGCTTTTAAAATAAACATCTCCATTTATATAAGATGCTATTCTACAAGGAATATATATATTCTCTCCATGTCCTAATACTAGTATTTTCTCATTACTTTCAATTAACCCTTGAAGTTTATTAGCTATATCTTCACACTTACTTTCTAAAGCTTGTATTTCATCAAATTCAACTCCAAACCTTCCTGTATTCAGCAAATAACTTTCAACCTCTTTTTCATAGTTTGTCTTTAAGTCAATCCTATCTAAAACATTATAATTTAAAACATCAGTAGTATCATTTATTACTTTGTCATTATTATCCATATAAGTAGCTGTATCCGTTACTTTTATATCTCCTGATATTAAGGATAAAACCTCTACATTAATATTTCCTTTATTCACTAACTCATCATATGCCTTCCTATGCGCTTCATTTCTCCAATCTAAAATACTTAATATAATGAATTTTTTTGCATTAGTAACCTTTTTTAATTCTTTTATTATATTTATCATAGATTTTCCAGTTGTTATCTCATCATCTACTAAAATTATTTTTTCCGAATTAATAAGCTTGTCCTTATCTAATGGAAAACATTTATGAGTTGTTGCATGAGAATGCTCTTCCTCAAATTTCAAAATAGATTTTATCTCTTTTATGTCTTCTCTAGTAGTAGTTAGGTAATATGAATTTTCAATATATGATGCTACAGCCATTCCTAATCCCGTTGCTGTTTCAGCAAATCCTAATACACATATTTTTTCACTATTTTTATATGTTTCTTCTCTTTCTTCCCTATTGAAAATTAATCCAGCTAACTTGTAACCTATTTCTTTACATACATTAGGCTTAGCTTCAATATGCTTTCCTAACACCTTACTTATAAACAAGAAATTTCTTTTTTTATTATTAATTCTTTTTCCCATTACTATTAAATCATTTAAATTTAAATTATATTTATTCTCTCTTATACTAATCTCTACACTCATAGTCTATCCCCTTTAATATCACTTTTATAACACTTCTATAGATTTACTACTAAAATTACTTTCCTTATATAACTCCTCATTTGATATTCCTTCATTTAATACTCCAAAAATTTGTGCCCTTTTCATAACTTTCTTAGCCCAATTAAAATGAGGTTTTACTTCATTCATCTTATTTCCACCATAACCTTTAAATACTCCTCCATCTTCATAAGAAGTAATTATACTTTTAGCATCTATATATTCCTCATAGGTAACTGTATATAATGAATTCACATATTTAATTTGACTCGGATGAATTATTGTTTTACCACAAAATCCATTTTCCTTATCACTTTTTATTTCATTTATCAAACCAGAAACTTCCTTAGATTTTATATCTTCAGAAAAATATTCCCAAACTGGTGCTGAAATAACATAATCCTCTCCATCTCTTAAAAATATATTTATAATATCAATTAGACAATCTGATACTACTCTTATATTATAAATACTTGAACCAATACTTCTCCTTAATCCAAATTTAGAAGAAAAATCAGTACCTCCAACTCTAATATTTAAAATAATATCTGAATAATCGTCTATTATTTGTTTTATATTAATTAATTCTTGAATCCTAGTTTCTTTATAAACAATAGACTCACTCTCCAAAATAGGCATAGCATATAGAACTTCATTATACTTTTCAGAAATCCTCTTTATATATTCAAGATAAGCTATTGAGTTTTTTGTGGTAAATTTCGGGAAAATAAATCCAGTAATATATCTAAAATGATCAGCTCTTAACTTTGAAGTGAATCTAAGAAATTGATTATAATTTCTTACCCTAAAAAAAATAAGTGGAATATTATTTGTAACATCTATATTGCCAATATACTTTACTAAATTATCAAGCATATTAACTACATTATTCTCTGCATCCTCAACCTCACCATCTCTAGTTGCATCCTCAAAACAAATAGAAATTGCACCTAACTCATTAAAATCTCCATTAATTATCTTTTCATAAAAATTCTTTTCTCCATTCATATATAAATTAGCACCTACTGCATATTTTAATATATCTTTATTCGAATTCTTATTAAACTCTACTGGCTCTTTATAGAATAGATCTTTTTTATATTCATTTAAATATCTCAATTATTTATACTCCTTTATAATACCTGTTAATTACTTTTATGCAATATTTAAGTACTCTATAATTATAGCAAAATAATTAATATATTGTATA